>Ga0210392_10000013_pt1 | contig 203046 bp, 325 predicted proteins | sample IncBWC30OmetaG_FD_161057 | JGI IMG/M metagenome (GOLD analysis project Ga0210392, IMG submission 161057) | Forest soil microbial communities from Barre Woods Harvard Forest LTER site, Petersham, Massachusetts, United States - Inc-BW-C-30-O ... | reverse complement strand
TGGGAGGAACTCCTATTGTTGGTGACTTGTTTATCGCATTTCTAAATTGGTCTCATGGAAATAATGCTGCTCCTACTATTTCCACCAATTGGACGCAATTCGATCAGGCCTTAAACGGCAGTGACCCGATGATCATCGGCCTTTACCGATATGTGCAAGGAGGCGATAGTGATCCGATCCCAACATTATGCACAAGCGGTTCGACATTCTGGTCGATTGTGGTTTTCGAAATCAGTGGCGTCACCGGAACATGGGCCAGCGATTTCGTAGATTCAAAGAACGGATATCAGGGTTCCGGATCGTCGATGACGACGACGAGCGATACCACAGCTTCCAATAATACACTCGCACTTCTGGACGCTGTCAATTATAGTGCTACGGCTCTTGTCTCATTAACAAATTTCGATTTTGTCACGAACGTACTCGATAATACCCGTTATGGTGCGTGGCAAGGAGCGCAGGATATCGTAGCGTCTTCTGGGTCTTCTGTCTCGTCTGTTATCACAGCAGGATCAAGTGGTGAGCCGAGCGCTTATATGCAAATTCTATTATCAGGGGCTGGAAGCGGTGGTGGTTCCTCTACATCGACAAATGTGGTGATCATCCACTTCTAAGGGAACTTTTTTAGAATCCTTGACAGAGTCGCCGTTCCAGACGATAAGTGTCGGTCTATGTGACTGGAAGCCATGAACATCTCTGCTGAGGGCCTAGCGCTCATTCAATCTTTTGAGAAGTGTTCTCTGACGCCTTATATCGACGCAGTCGGTGTCTGGACCGTTGGATGGGGCCACGCACTCACGACCTCTTCCGGTCAGGAAATCAATACCAAGACATTTGGAACTACTTTGGCACAGCAGCTTGCTCAAGCTGCCATGATGCGCATCTTTGGTGCGCCTGATGCCACTCAGCAGCAAGCCGATAGTCTCCTTACAACCGATCTGACAAGCCGTGAAGCACAATTGTCAGCCCAAGTCGCGGCTGACACGACGCAGTCACAATTTGATGCTATGTTCTCCTTTACATATAATGTCGGTATTGGGAATTTCGCAATTTCTGCCGTAAAACGGCTACACAATGCCGGTAATCGCGAGGTCGGACAGATTTCTCTTGGCGATCTCTATCAAGATGCCGTCAATCATGTGAGTTCTACTAATATGCCTACTGCCTTCGTTCACTGGTCTGAAGGTGGAGGACAGTTCTATCTAGGCCTTTTTCGTCGCCGCATCGCTGAGTTGCTTGTTTATAGCGGATGGGACGCTGCAAAAGCATATCAGACCGCAGAAGCCTTTACTCCCTAGGAAGCCCATGCTCGGAACTCTCGCTCCTCTTTTCTTTAATCTGCCGATGCTTATCGCGGTCTTGTGCGTACTCGCCGCAGCCGCAGCCGTATTTTTCATCGAAGGTTTACCGGCATTGATCGCCGATTTGTTGAACTGGAGAATTTGGGTTGGCGTTGCAGCCTTTTTAGGTCTTGTTGCGTTTATCAATGCGGGTGAGACGATCAAGAAAGATCAGCAACAGAATGCAGTGGCGAAAAGTACCGTCACTGCTCAAGCCAATACACAAGCGGTAATTACCGATGTGACAAAAAAGAAAAACGCAGCCGTAATCGTACAAAAGCATTTGCAAGACGTAATCAATACTGCACCTGTTGGAGATGAAGATGATGCAGCGTGGGACGCGATTGGAAAAGATGAAGCTAACAACAATAGTTCTGCTACTAGCAAGTAGCTTGATGGGCTTTATGGTTCCGGCAGGCGGAGCGGCGCGCGATCCTTTTGTGCCCGTTGTTCCGGCTGAAGTGATCCTGCGTACAGTAGTGATTCATGACAAGGCTCCTATTCCGCCAGAAAATCCTGATGTTCAAGCACGTCCGGCCTTGAAGGACCTTGTCGATAAGATGATCCAAAATACGGATACGCATCTCGATAAGCTCGGAAATTAAGATGAAATACATTCCAATTTTAGGAGTGGTTATGCTTGGTCTGGTGCTCTCAGGCTGCGCCGAGAACGCAGGCCTGTTGCCTCCGGACGCACTTTATCCATCGATCCTGACGACTTGCCAAGATGCTCCGAAGGTGGATGTGCGTGCAGACCCCACGAAGCCGCGTACCGCCCGTGAGAAAGCTGAATTGACGATTGGACTCTATGGAGCCTATTCGGATTGCAAGATGACGGTCGCCGGATGGGCTAAAGAACGTGCCTTGTACGTCAATCAGTACGAGCTACAGCACTACGGGTTCTTTACCCGCGTCTGGCGCGCTGTAACTGATGCGAAAGCTTCCGATTAAACAGTCTTCTTGATATCCCGGCTTTTCGTCGGCGCGGCTTTCTTCCGTGCCTTCACGACGGTATGAGCCTTATTCCCACCGCGCGGTTTTGGCGGCTTCGGCTGAAAACGCGGCATCACTGCATCTCCACGTTCCAAGATGGTAATGGCCTCGGCAATCAATGCTTGGGCCTTTTTTGTGTCTCGATGATTCCAGAGTGGAAGCGCCCGCGTGCTGAAATGCTGTGAGATGTTCTCGATGCGCTCAATCATCATGCCTTTGAGGCACTGCGCGAATGCATAAGTCGGTGTCCGCTGCTTGTTCAAAAAGCGCGTGATTTGTGACTTTGAATTGTTCGTTGCATTGGCAACATCGACTTGCCAATATGTACCTCCAATGCTCATACCGATCTTTTGAAAATCGGCAGGATCGAGGATTTCGATAAATTCACCGTTTTTTGCCATCTGTACTCTCCCTCTAGCTGGTTTTTGCGCGAATAAAATCGGCATGCCGGAAAAAGCTTTCCGGCTCGTCATTAGCACGGTTTGCCCATGCACTTGAGTTTCTGCCGACCTGTATAACACCATTCCCGAGAAACGACGCCAGCGCCAAAAGCTGGTAGCCGAGTTCAGTCGGATAGTGCTTACTTACGACCTTTGCCCATCCTTCGTGAGTGGTGACAGATCGGGCGACTTCGTTGCTGCGAAGCGACGAGATGATTGCGGTGACCTTTGTGGTCGAGATATTCATCTCATCCGCGATCTCCTTTGCGCGCACACCTTCATCTTCTCCCCGTACTCGTTTGCGCAGTGAGACGCGCCAGAGAGCCTTGAGAAATGGGAAATGGGAAAAGGTGATGCGAACTGCACCTTGAGGCGTGCGCAGCGAGATGAATTCGCGCTGTGCTTCTACCCCGAGAGGCTGCACATTGACCATCTTACCACCCGGCTTCATCTGCGCAGCAGTTTCCGGCGAACGCGCGGCCTGTAAACGTGGTGCATCCCCAGTGATGACTGAGGTGGCACCATCGTCAAAATCAAGTTCGTCCGCGTCGTTCATGCGTTCTCCGTATACTGTCGAGGGTTCTTGATAGCCAATCGGAAAGGATTTGTCAACGGGGGGTTGACAATCATTTAAGACCGAGATAGGTAAATAGCTGTTAAGGGATTCGCTATGGAAACGCAAGAAAAAGACATCACCGCGACAGGTATCATTCTGATTTTCGCTATGATGTGCATCATCATAAAAATAATATCCCTATCCTTCCTCTGGACCGTCCTCCTGCCGTGGCATCTCGTGATGCTACCCGCAGTAGCATGGTTCATCCTTCTCATCTTTCGAACAGCAGAGAACATTCGTGCAGAGCATCACCTCGACGGCTGAAGAGCCGATTACCCAAACATCCGATTCCCCTACTTCTCCTGTTCCCAGCGGCAATGATGAAGCACTGATTGAAGCCTTCAATCAGCCTCCCCGTCGTCGCAGGCGGAAAAAACATCAACTCGGCTTGGCTCGTATAGGGCGCATGCAGAAGCCCGAGGACCTATATCATCACGCGATCAAGGCTGGGCTCGTCAGAATCACGCGCCGCCGTGGTGCGCCCCCTCTCATCGAATGGCTCAAGACTGGCGAATAGAGTCGGTTTCCTTGACATGTTAGATTGTTTCAGCGATGTTCGCCCATCCCGATTCTCCCAAGGTGCATGTCTCAATATTCTGAATTCCTCAACGCAACCTACGCCGCCACCGAATCCCCAATTCCGGTCTTCCTCGACGGATGCGAACTAGCCATAAGCGATCCAGCGTTCTTCAAAGAGAACGAAGGCAAGCTTCGCGTTAGCCCGCTGACCGATGACGGCGTCGCCTTTTTCTTCGGTGTCATCGAGGACGCATCCGAAGATTCCTACACTGAATGTCGTGTTAAACCTACGGCTGCCTTATTCAAAGACGGCACGATGATTCTCGTGTGGACGCTTGATCGTCCGGCGAGCGTTGCGCAGGCGCAGCCGATTGCTGATGCGCTTGGAATGGATGCCCTCGATGAATGCATTCCATTGCCGGGAACGGACGGATGGTCGCTTGCATATGTGGATGCTGACATCTACTGCACATTACGCGATCTCGAAAGCGCCTACGTTACTCAGTCTGCGAGCACAGACATGGAAGTGCTCGGCAAATTTCACGACGCGTCCGTGCTGACGCCGTTCGATCCGAGTGATGATCGATATGTACAAGAAATGATTATCACAGTCGGGGGCAGCGCGGAATCCAAGAACTGGAAACCGGTGGTGATGGACATTGCCACCTTTTTCATGCGCCTGTCAGAACATAAGGAAGGCAAAAAAGATGGCCCGGCATTCGTTGTCGGCAAGATGGTCGAGGGTCGCCGACTCAAAAATGCAGTCATATCTTTGTCAGGCGTGGGGCTCGACATTGACACCGGAACACCCCTCGCAACGGTATATGCAGCATTGAAAGATTTAGGCTGCTCTGCGATCTGCTACACAACGCATTCTCACAACAAAACGCGCACCGAATTCAAAAAAGATGCGCTCTTGAAGTTCGCGTCCGGCGAAGAAATCGGCGACGATCAAATCAAGCGTTACTTAATTTCGAAAGAGTGGGATGCAAGCGTCATCGAGAGCGCCTTTTACGTTGGCGATGAGCATAACGAAAAAGGCATTATGGCTATCGTCGAACACGCGCCGATGCCAAAGACGCGCATCATCATCCCATTTGCAAAACCATTTGTGATCGCGGATGAAGGCGTCACGCAGCAGGCCGCTATGGAACGCTGGACAAAAGTCCCGCTTGCCCTCGCCGAGAAGCTCAACATTCCTCTCGACAAAACCGGCACCGATCCCTCCCGGTTGTTTTACTTCCCTCGGCATGCAAAAAATCGTCCCTACGAAATTTCAATTTTTGGCGGTGATCTTTTCGATTGGCGCTCGCTCGAACTCGACGATCCGCTAGACCGTCTGGCAGCAGAGGTCAGCAAAGGCACGAGCAAGTCGAAAACGGAAGGCGGTCGTGCGTTAGGCCGCTGGTCAATGAAGGCTGCGCACGGCTTTCAAATCGTCGATGTTTTGGAAACATATTGTCCAGACCGGATTCGCGGCAAAGGTACGTCTGGCGTGGATATCGAATGTCCGTTCGACGAAAATCATAATAATCCCGGCGATCTTGATGATCGTGCTTGTTTCGCAGTGAATGCGGGGGACGGCACGACAGAGTGGTTCACGATTTCTTGTCGGCATGAATCTTGTCGGCAGTACACTCTGCTCGACATGTTGGGCAAGATGGTTACGGATGGTTGGTTTGATCGTTCCGTATTAGATGATGACCAATTCAATGCCATTGCGCCGGAAGATGCGCCGAAGCCCGAAGTGGCGAAGAGAATTCAGAAAGAAGATAATGCTAAACGTGATTATCGTCAGGCATTGGACGATCTAAAAGCCGATAGTTCCCCTTCGGAAATTGAAGAAGCCATCAGAATGACAATTGACGCTAAATTGGATGCGCTTTCAGTTTCTTTTATTCACACCGAACTTGCAAAGAAAGTTAGTTCAACAACTGCGGTCGTTCGTAAGTTGTTTAAAGATGTCGAGCATAAGATGAGTGCTGCTGAAAAGCGGCATACGGATGCCGTTGTCAAAGGTTTGGATATCTTTACGTTTCATGGCGAATTCAATTTTGATGACGCAACTTCACGGTGCTATGCGATTCTGAAACAGGCGAACGCAAAAGAAAATTGGCCTATGTTTAGCCACATCAACGGCGACCCCGTCCGCATGCGCGCAAACAAAGATGGTCGCATTGCATTCGACCCTCTCAACCCGCGTTCTATGTGGTCCGAACTGAATATGCGTGTCGCATTTGTGTGCAAAAACGAAAAAGGCGAAGGCGCACGTTCTGCTGTTCCCCGTGAAGTCGGTGATCACGTCTATGAGCAATGCTATACGCAATTGCCGCCAACTCCGGAAGTTATCTATACACCATTATATCTGCCGGATAATACCTTGATGTTGAATCCCGGTTGGCTTCAAGACCATGATATTCTGATGCCGAACACGGGATTCTCAATTCCACCAGTCCCGGTAAATCCGACGCACGAAGAGATGGAAATCGCACGCGATTGGCTGCGTTATCACTTGTTTAGTGACTTTCCATTCCTTGATTACGATCTTCAAGGCAATGAACGACGCGAGCCTTCCGAGGCAAATGCTTTCGCGATGCTTTTGACACCCTTTATGCGGCGCATGATCAATAGTTGCACACCGGTCTTCTTTATCACCAAACCAACTGCCGGTACTGGTGGAACGCTTCTCGGCAAACTTCCTATGCTCCTATTCGATGGGATCGAATCGGCCCCGATGCGCTATACCCAAAACGAAGAAGAAATGCAGAAGGCATTGACCGCTGCCATCATGGAGACGCGCTCGCATTTGTTTTTTGACGATGTGCGCGAATTCAATAATCGTCAAATCCTTCAGTCATTGACCGCACAGCAAATTGGTGGTCGCCTTCTCGGCTCTTCAAAGAATATCGAACGTCCCAACCGGTTTAATTGGATCGGTACCGGTAACAATCCAGATATCAAAGGCGAGATGGAACGCCGTATCTGCTGGATTCGCATGAATGCCAAAACAAATGACATTCAGCAACGCACTTATTTGCACAGTGATTTCGAACAATTCGTCAAGCGCGAGCGTGGTGTCGCAGTTTGTCATATCTTAACGATGATCGAATACTGGCTCTCGACGGGAGCAGTCCCTTTCACAGCCCGCAAACGTGCCAGCTTCGAAGATTGGGCAGAAAAAGTTGGTGGTGTTCTTCAGGCGTGCGGCATCGAAGGCTTTCTCGATAATAAGAAAGTTGTCGCACAGGATGCAGATGAAGCTGCCGTCAAGCAATTCGTCAAGGAATGGCTCAAGAAGTATCAAGTCAATCGGATGCTCACTCCGGCTGAACTGTTTGCATGGGCAATCAACGCTGATTGGGATGTCATCACCGGCAACAACGACGACCAGAAGAAGTCGCGCTTCATGAAGATGATGCCGATCTTGGACGGACGCACATTCAAGATCGACGAGATAGACTATATGGTGCGGTCAGGACTGAACGCAGATGACAATATGGCTTTTTATCTTATGAAGGTTGATCATCGGGCAAAGGAAGCGGCATAAAGGGACTGTCAAGTGGAACCGTCAGCAACGTCGCCGATGCCAGCATATTGGTTAAGGATGCTGCGCATCCGAACAAAAGTGTTCCAATAGAATGCACGTTTAAGATGACGATAACCAGCAGGAATGGACCGCCCCAAATCATTGCAAGAATCGCAATGGTTCGGATCAATATTTGTCGCCCGATAATCATGTTTTTGCCTTCTTTAGTTTTGCGACCGCAGTTTGAAAGTCTATGAGTTCCCCTTCGGGAAGTCCATAGAGATGCTTCTTCTGCATTGCGCGGGCACAGATGTCGGCGCGGGTAGCAGTGATACTCTGCTGCCCGTTATGGTAGCCGACGAATATGTATTCGTCCTCTGCTTTCGGGTCTTCGAAAACTTCGAAATGATGCGTTCGATGCACGAACTCGAAGATTTTATTTCCGCGATGATCTTTTTTCATTCTTTTTCTCCTCGGCAAGCGCCCTGCATTTCGTGTCACAACATTCCACGCAGACTTCAGCATGATCCCCAGCGAGATGATCATCGTCAGTATATGAACATCCGCCGTAGAAATTCTCCATCCAACCCGAATGGTCGGGGTGTTCAGTTGCCCGTATCAGCCGCTTCCATTTCCCACAGCAGGAACATTGGAGGCGCGGATTTGACGACGTATGGTCTTTTGGATGGATCGCCATTAGAAAGGAAGGATGCGGCGAACGAGCGCTGCTCGATGGGCACCATCCTGTTCCATCATATAGCGCTGAGTGGATTCTAGCGACGCATGCCCAAGCAAGTCCTGAACGTCACGAGTCGAGCCGCCAACGAGGTTGCATTGGCGACCGGCATTTGTCGCAAACGTTACGCGCCCCGTATGGCTTGCGCAGTGATGAATTTTGACCTGTCTGTAGAGGCGCTTCCAGTATTGGACAAGTGTGTTCGGATGACAGCGGTGAGGACCAAGCTGTTTCGCACGCTTCGATCCAGCCCGATGAGGCTGCAAGGGATAGATGACATATGGATCGTTGGGTCGCGCCTTGTGGAGCGCAACGAGTGCTTCGCGCACTTCAGGTGTCAGGTAGATAAAGCGTTCGATAGACATCTTTGCGATATCGGAGGTAATGTGAATGCGTTCAGCGACTTTGCCATCGGCATCCAAAACATTTGTGTGCCAGCGCAATCCGGCAATTTCGCAACCACGCAGCCCGCATCCGAATGACAAGCCGACAAGCGCACGATCCCGTAGAGGAGCCTTTGTATGCCCAGCCAGTTCCCACACCTTCAGGAATTGCGCAGGCGTCAAGGCGTTAACTTTGCCGTAACCGTGTTTGGGACGGCGAGAACGACGCTTTGCGCGTCCTCTTCCAGCATTTACGCCGCGATAATAGGTCTTTGGCATGGGCACCTCCGCATCAGTTCGATGGGGGTATAGGCCAAAGAGAAAGCATTGTCAACTACTCGCGTCTGGGAAAATGACTCTTGCTATGCCGGGTATTTTTTACCTTCTGGACGCCCATCGACCTTCAGGGCCGGAGCACCTTCAATCCCAGTCTTGCCATCTTTAAAGCGAGAAAGACGTTCTACCTTTGCAGCCGCAATGGCTTTTACGAGGAGGCTTGCGTTATCGCCAATGCTTTCTTTCCACAATGAGTCAAATAGCTCTAGCGATTCTTTTAGCGAGCAGTCCATCTTGGTCTCAAATACAGGGACTCCTTCATGCACGTATTGAATCCATGACGTGCGTCGTCGTCCCTGCGAATCATATCCCGGACTGACGATGTCGAATATAACACCTCCTCGTGTGAACGCGCCGACATGATTGGCTTTGATCGCGCCATTGTAGATCAGTATTGTTTTACTCATTTGATGGGTTCCAGTGCATCAGGTTTGACATCTTCAGGAGCGACTTCCTTGATGCCGTGAATGGGACAGTTCGTCCGCGCATACCATTCCCGTACCCATGTGTCCGTCCGTAATTGCGAATGTGGGCGCTTGACGAAGACTTCCATGATTTTTGTCAATGGGCCGGGATCGCGGCAGATGCAGACCGGACTACTATCTTTGTCCGTTTTTTCCTGATCCGGGGGCGGTAATTGTGGAGATTCCATCCTCGTAAACTGCCATATTCGACTGTATCGGTCAAGTTTTCCGACAGGTCATTGACATGTCGGGATCACCGACATAGAAGGCTTCCTAGATACCAACAAGTGATTCGCTCTACATGCTTCTCGCCAAGGAAAAAGACAGCCTCGAAACGAATCGTTCCGAGGAACAGGGGACTTTCCGAATCAAGGCAACGGGAAAAGCTTTCCGGGTTTTGATAGATGGCCTCTACGCCAATAAGGCACAATCGATTGTTCGTGAACTGGCATCGAATGCGTTCGATTCGCATATTGCGGCAAAAACGAGCAAGCCGTTTTTCATCCATGTCCCGACCACGATGCGTCCTGAATTTTATGTGCGCGACTATGGAATTGGGATGTCGCATCAAAAGGTGATGAACCTTTATTCGACGCTTTTCGATTCTGATAAGGACGAGGATAATGATCTCGTCGGAATGTTCGGCCTTGGATCGAAGTCGCCATTTGCATATACCGATCAATTTTATGTCACCTGTTACGATGGCAGCGAAGCACGCCATTATAGTGCCGCTATTGGTCCGGGAGGTGTTCCGCAAATCATTCTTATGCACGGCGAACTCTGCGACGAAGCAGCCGGAGTTCGAGTTGGCTTTGCCGTTCAGGGGAAAGATCACGCATCCTTCATTGCAGCCGTAAAAGCAGTTTCATTAGGCTTCGATCCGATTTTTGAAACCAATTCGAATCAGGCTTTGAATTCAAAAGGCAAACTCGCCCTCTCAGGAACCGGTTGGGCCTCCTACACCGACTCCAATCTTCCGGATCGTTGGTGTGTCAAACAGGGTTGCGTCATCTATCCTCTGAAAAATATCGGTGGCCTGCAATTGCCGAACGACGGATATAATTCACCGCGTCGCTATCTCATCGACTGCCCGATTGGAACAATCGAAGTCACGACATCGCGGGAAGACGTATCCTATAAGCCTCATGTCATAAAGTACATTGAGGAACGTCTTGCCCGAGTCGTAAAAGAGGCAGCCGATACCGTCGAAAAGATGGTAGAAAAATTCGATAATGTTGCCGAATTCTATCACCAACTGAATCGAATCAAGCCTGAATTTTGCAAACGGAATTTTGTCCATCCGAAGACGGGACTTACAGGCCCCAGCGCAGATGTTGTGCCGCCTATGTGTTTTTTCCATGTCGGCTTCGACGATAGATCGAAACACTGGAACTACACTCCTGCGCTCACCTTCGATGCCGAACTTCCATCGCCGACGCTGCCGATCAAACAAATCTTCATTATCGAGGATTTGTCAAAACTTCTCGATGCCAATCGAGATATTCCAAATCCGGCGAGCGCAGGAAATACTTGGTCCATCCGGAAGGAAGGAATCTACACCGACCGTGAATATCGTCGTCTTATCCGCCGTATGCGTGGGTATCTTGAATCGAAGGGGATTGCGAAAGCCCTCTTTGCTCTTGGTGTAAAATGGTCAGACGACATGTGGAACTGTCTCTGCCCGGCTTCGAACCGAGTTCTCATAACGACAGACGACCTAAACGCTGCGATCCCGAAACGGAATGTTACTCATTCCGAAAAAATCATTCGCGGTGTTTCGATTGCACGAATTAATGCCGAGCAGCAAGAACCGATCAAGTCGCTTGAAGCATCTCCGAAGCGCGCATGGGTGTCCTCGGAAATGTATCGAGCAAATGACATATCCTTGAAGGCGCTCGGGAAAAGATTTGGACTAGAAGCCTTTTATGTGACTTCGACGCATGCGCGTCAGAAGGTCATCGATGCAGGCATCAAGCGGATCGACGAGACAATCAATGAGTTGCTAAAAGCCAATCACAATACGACTTGGGATGATGTCTGTGCTGTCGCCGTCAATTCTTACGGTGGCAACGGGGACTATCTTCTCAATTTTGTTTCGGAACTTCTTAAAAAAGCACCGGATTCTTATTTGAAGCTTAAGCGTAGCAGGACAATTATCGGCGAAATCGTTCGGCTTCTCAAGCCGATGTTGGAGCCCAAAGTACTCCCAGTCACATATGATTTAATTCAAATCATGAGGGTCGTGAACCGCGATCCAGACACAAAAGTAGAACGCAAATTGGTTACCTCTGCGCCAATTACCCGAGTTTTGGAGCTTAGAAAGCAACTAGACGACAACTATCGTTCGCCGCTTTCGCTGTTTCTCGGAAACGTTTCGCGAGGAAATACGAAAGAACAACTCAAAGCTTTGACGGAAGCTCTCATCGCCGTTGCCCATAACGTCCCAATCACGCTCAAGTTCTGAAAGGAAAGTCATGTCTAACGTCCCCTATATCGCAACAACCGAAGCCGTCACGGTTCATATCAACGGTCGTCCAAAGAGCCTACGTCTCGATACTGCGCAAGGTCAAAAGCTCCTCGCTGCACTTCGCAAGAAGGAGCACGATTTCGATGAAATCTGTCTGATCGCAGATATGCCTGCCTATATCGCCAAGTACACGTCTGGACGTGTTACGGTTGACGAGAAAGACCAACTCTATCTCGATGGCGAGATAGTCGATTTTGGTGTCGCTGGCGTCATCACGCGCATGATCAACGATGGCGCGGATGTCAGCCACCTGACACTGTTTCTCGAAGATGTAGCCCGGAATCCGGATAAGGAAATCGCCAATCACCTATACCGCTTCCTCGAAGTTGGTGGTCTGCCGATCACGCCGGATGGTTGCTTCCATGCATTCAAACGTGTTCAAGATGATTATTTCTCCTATCATAGTGGCAGCGAATCGGTCATGGTCATCACGTTTGACGAAAATGATGTCGTCAAAGATTCAAAGAGCTACGTCGGAAAAATTCCGCATATGGTCGGTTCTATGCTTGTCATGGATCGCACCCTCTGTGATCCCGACCGTAATCGGACATGCTCGGTCGGATTGCATGCCTGCTCATTCGACTATCTCCAACATTATATGGGCAACGCTGGCAGAGTCGTCGTCGTCAAAATCAAGCCGAGCGAAGTTACCGCAATTCCGTCCGACTACAACGATACGAAGTTGCGCTGCTGCGCCATGGAGATCGTTGATGAAATTTCGGCAGAAAGTGCTGCGGAGCATTTCAAAAAGGTCGTCGAAGACCGTTATACTTCCCAGCCGGAATCGGCAGCAACTGAAGAAGCCGACGAAAATGATCTTACTCTGGGCTGGAGCGAGGACGATAACGGCTGCGGCGATCCGGATTGCCCTGATTGCTATCCGATTTCCGATATTCCCAATGAGGAAGATGAGGAAGACGAAGAGGAAGCTATTGGCTTTGTGACCGTCGTGCGTTGGGCACGGGAAGATGCCGAAGAATGTGCGGTAAACGATTCCATCAGTAAAATCTTCGCGTGCGAACACGAAGAAGGCGAACACTGGGGCGAAGTTCCAGAGCATCTCGAACGCACTTATATGCTTCACTATGTGGTCTCATACGTCGATAATTTCGAACTGGATGAATATGCCAGCGAGCGTGCTTACGATGAAGGCGTCGTCGATGGTGAAGCTATCGGTCATGAAGATTTCTCAGGAAGCGACACCAATAACGGATTCCTTCTTTGCACTCTAGACGGTGCTTCTCAGTCCGAGATACCGGAGGAGCACATGACAGCTTATGATCTTGGGTATGCTGTTGGCTACCTCAACGCATGGAATTTGTTCTAATGCCGCTGGGCGAGGTCAAAAAATACTACCGCGAGGATGCGCGCGTCAATCGTCACCCTGACACGCAATGCCTCGCGGACGCTCTCCAAAATTTCGACTGGCTCTATGTCTTCGGAGACAATGTCCAGCGTGTCGGAATGGGTGGTCAGGCATACGAGATGCGTTATGAACCCAATGCAGTTGGAGTAGCGACGAAATATTCGCCGAGCCGCTTTTATGGAGATACGCCAGCGGAAATTCTGGCTCAGAACCGAATCATCGATAACGACATGAAGCCGCTATTTCAGCATCTCGTAAATGGAGGCATCGTGATCTGGCCGCGCGATGGAATTGGGACAGGTCTTTCTGCACTGCCGGAACATGCACCCGAGACTTATACCCATCTCGAAAACAAATATCGAGCGCTCGTTCGGGTGTCTCGACTCTTTACGCTTCGGCGTTTCGCTGAAGTGGATGTTGAAGCAAAGCCTCATCTCTGAAAGGAACAACATGAAGCTCGTCGATATCGTAGGATGTGCCGTGATCATCGGGTTCACGCTTCTCGGTGTGTATTACGCCGTGATGTGGGCCATGACAAAGAATCTTCCCGATCCCCCAATCAAATAATTCAAAGGAACTCCCAATGCAGCCGTCTTATTTTACACCGCAGCGCATCATTGCGTACGCCGTAACCGCCGTCGCAGGCTTGTTTGCGCTCATCGTCGCCTTTTCTTCTTTCTTTACAGTCTCCCAAGGCTATCGTGCGGTTCTGACCACGAACGGTTCCGTCGTCGGCAACTATGGTCCCGGACTTCACTTCAAGATGCCAATCTTTCAAGGCGCGAACGACATTTCGGTTCAGCCTCAGAAGATTGTATACGGCAGCAGTGATAATCCGATTGCCGCCTACAGCTACGATCAGCAACCAGCCAAAATTCGTCTTTCTGTAAACTATCACGTGATCGACGTTGAGGGGCTTTATTCAAGCTACGGCGATATCGATACTGGAGTGGCAAAGCTGCTCGAACCGCGTGTGTACGAGGTCTTGAAAAACGTTTTCGGGCAATATGAAGCCGCCTCTGCTATTCAAAAGCGCGCGAAGTTCAATGCCGATGTTACGAGAACCTTGCAGGCTACTGTTAAAGGGACGCCGATCATCGTTGATTCCGTACAGATCGAGGACATCGAGTTTTCCGATACTTATGAAAAAGCGGTCGAAGCGCGTATGGAAGCTACGGTTCGTCAGCAGCAAGCCGAGGCTCAAAAAGCCAAGCGCATCATCGATGCCGATGCTGCTGCCTATGAAGTTCGTGCCGCAGCCGATGCCAAAGCTCATCAGACTGAAGTGATGGGCAACGCCGAAGCTGGAGCGATCAAGGCACGCGGCGATGCGCTGCGAGAGAATCCTGAGCTTCCCACCCTTGTTGCGGCTGAGAAATGGGACGGCAAATTGCCTCAGACGATGATCCCGGGCGGTACGCTTCCCTTCCTTGACATCCAACACAAATAGGAGAATCCAAATGACACAGTCAGCACATCATCCCGTAAAGAGTTTTGTCGAATTGCTTGGTGCAATTAAGCTAGACGCGCTCCAAACATTTTTTGTGGCGGCGGACGCAGCGAACGTTGAGTATCTTCTCAGCCTGAACGTCAACAACCGTCCCATGCGTCCCTCCCACGTGGAATGGCTCAGCAGCATGATCGCACAGGGCGAATATCATGCGACCGCGCAAGGAATTACTGTTCTGCGCGGTGGCATTCTCGGGGATGGGCAGCATCGTCTGCACGCGTTTCGCAAGGTCGGCTTCTGCCCGAATTTCCCGCTTCTTGTCGTGACTGGTGCCGATCCACGTGCAGGCGCTGCCATCGATACGGGATTGAAGCGGACAGCATCAGATTTGATGAAGTTTGTTTTTGACCGTCCGGAAGCGACCGGGACAACGATGGCGGTCTGTCGCTTCCATGGTCTCTATGGTGCTACTGATAAGCCCATCAGCAATCCAAAGGCCCATAAGGCAACCCCGCAGCAATTGCTGGAATGGTATGAGTATCTCTCACCGGCCCTGACGACGCTTGCCGAGGTCTCTTACATGTCACGCCTCCCCGCTCCGGTCACCTGTGCATTGGCCGAAGCGATAATTGCAGGCGAAGATTCGAAGAAGGTCACCGAATTCGGACGACGTATCGCTACAGGTGCAGATTGTGCCGATGGTTCGCCAGAATTGGCTCTCCGGCGTTACCTCGACAAGGCATACGGATCGTCGGGCGGCGCTGAAGTGCAAAACATTCGCTATGCCAAGACCGCTGCCGCTTTGGAACATTTCCTGCAAGACAAGCAGATGACGCGGTTGATCGGCAAAAAAGCTCTCCCGAAAAAGAAGGTTACCAATACGCCGCTATTCGACGACGTACTGCGTGAGACCGTTGAGGCCAAAACTGCCGAGATCGCCGAAGAGGCTCTTGCCTTTTCCCGAGAGGCTGTTCCCTTTCTTGGCATCCAAAACAAATAAGGAATCTAAAATGTCTCGCTCGATAAAGCCCGAACTTCAGCAGATCGGAATGGATGCCCCGGCTTCTCTTTACATGGCTGCTTCGAATGCATTGAGTAAGGTATCCAAAAACGCGTTTGCTGCCCGTCGCGAATTCCATAGAATGATTATGGAGGACGAGAGTTTGTTAATCGAACTTGAATTGGATTACCTACGCGAAGTTGCTGAAGACATGAGATTCGGTCGCAAGATCGAGGGAGGCCAGACATCGTCTGAAACCCAGAATGGCGCTGCCTCCCAAATTTTCGCCAGTGATGGCGACGGAGACCAAAAACCATATGAACTCCAAACGGCGGCTGTCTCCGACTCCTTGGCTGAGAGGGAGAGCCTGCGCAAGATTGAACCCCGTATCCAATGTGCGCCTTCTCAGCCGAAACCTATCCGCGTCTCCGAACACTACCGCCGCGCTGCCCGTTTCGAAGCAGCAGATGCAAGTGCCGGGAGAATTCTCGAATCCTATAAGATGCTCGATGGCCGTCCTATCGGGAAGGTGCGCTGGCACGAACTTAAAACGCTCGCGACACGCGGAAAATTTGAAGGTGCTTTGTGTGAAAACCTTTCTCGGCGTTATTCGCGCGTCGCCGATCCCTTTGCAGAACTTGGCACCCTCTTCAGCAATGACGAGATCGAATGTGCGATGAATGAAGTAAAGGATGAACTCGTTCTCGGAAAGACATCAAATGGAAACGCCTGAAACAAAAGTTAAATCAAAACGCCGAAAGTCTTCCGACATCAAAGTTCCGACGAATCAGGAAGACCTTATTCGCGAAATTATCGGCTATCATCGTGAAGCACGTTTTGCGTTAAAGCAGCAGGCTAGGTTAGAACGTGCTTGTGAATCTCTCATTGTCTTTCACGTTCTCAAATCCGATCCCAATGATAAACCGGCGCTCAAGAAGGCTTATGCCCAAGCGAAAAAAGTTATCAAAGATGCACTCGTCGATCCTAGTCACCCGACGCATCGAGTAGCCATCACGAATGCGAATGCGGTGCAGCCGATGATCGATCTGCGAGACGACAAAGAATTTGCCATGACAAAGCTTGCGGAGACTTTGCCAGTCTGGCGTGAGTGGGGAAAAGATATTCGTGGGTTTGGTTCCTTCGGTCTTGCACAGATTGTCGGCGAGTGTGGTGATCTCACGAAGTACACGACTGTCTCAAAACTCTGGAAACGCCTCGGGCTCGCTGTGATCGACGGCAAGCGTCAAGGTGCGCCCGGTGAAGGCGCGACAAGCGCGACATGGATCGCACACGGTTACAATCCCACCCGTCGCTCGGTTAGTTGGAATATCGGACAAGCTTTGTTTAAAGCCCAGAGCGCACGTGTCGATGAAGAAACAGGTGAAGTGTTGTCGGAAGCCGGACACTATCGTGCAATCTATGATGCGCGGAAAGTCTACGAACTTACACGAACGAATCTTCTCGTTGTGGCGCATAAACGCGCTATGCGCTATATGGAGAAAATCTTTCTCGCCGATCTTTGGTCGGCGTGGCGTCAGGCCAACCGCTCGGTGAAACCCACAGATCAATTGCCTGACGCCAGAGCTTGCGACGGGAGCGATCCTGACAATCATGAACCCCTGCACAAGAGTGTCGCTACCGTCGTACCTGAATTGGAGGCTGCATAGTTTCCGCGCGAGCGGAGCGTCCAACCTATTGAACTGTGAAACCCTACGACGAGTTGTTGGACGCGCAATTTGTGACGAGAGAGACCTGTTGTAATCTGAAACCCTACGTCGGACTGTCGCTCTCGTCACGTCTAATAGAGGAGAAAGAAATTCCACGAAGGTGGAAGCGTCGGACCGATCACACCATGAAACCCTTTGCTAATTTGTCTGGCGCAGAATTTGTGATGAGAGCGACCAGTAGTTCATTGAGACCCTGTTGAGAAATGTCGCTCTCGTCGCATCACTAATGGAGAAAGAAATTCTCGTGAAAGCGAGAGCGTCGGACCTACGTAAATTTGAAACCCTTATGTGATATGTTCGACGCATAATTTGTGATGAGAGCGACCTTACCACCCACGAGACCCTAATGAGGACTGTCGCTCTCGTCGCATCTAATCAAGGAGACAGAATTCCCGTGCTCACGGGAGCGCCGGACCCGAGTGATCGTGAAACCCATGGATGGCCTGTCCGGCGCATTTTTTTCTGGGGATGCCTCTTGCCTTTTCCCGAGAGGCTGCATAAATAGGAGTTCCATAGCAGGCGGGTAGGAGGCAAAATGATCTGGGTTCTCTTCTGGATTGCGTTGTCTCCTATTTGTGCTTTTCTTGTAGGGACAGCACTCGCCAAGCTGGATCAATAGCATGGCGCACTTCACCTTCGAAAAGAAGCTGGAATTGCTGTCTCGTGAAATTATCGATTGTACGCGCAATGCCGCGACTATGCTTGTGCACCGGGAAGCTATTGCGCTGAAAGGCAAATTTAAAGGGCGTAGAGGTCGTATAACGGGCGTCATATGCAATCCCAAAGACGGCCTTGTTGCTTGTCTGATGATTTATAAGCACCGCAGTACGGAATTCCTCAATAGCCATGGCGATACGCGTACGTATTGGCCTCTGAAATTCATCAAACTTGTTTAGGAAAATCAGATGACGACTCAGCACGATGCCGCATGGATTGTTGCCGCGCATACTGCTCTTCGCAATAACTATGGCGTTCATAGCGGACTAGCCATTGCTGTCGCCGAATCCCTCCTCAAGAGAGAAAAGACTGCACAGGCGAACCCCGATTACATCATGCGCTCGCCGGAAGCAGCCGTCATGGCTCACATGGAGTCCGAAGAAGAGCCGGTCGTCGATCCCGATGGCGAATATCCAGAACCGGAAGCTTCCTTCTGATCAGCCTGTCAAGTTTTCCGACAGATACTGTCGAATTCACAAACATGTAACTTTACTTCCCAACGCATTGTATTAGAAAGGATATGCGAGTTGATTCGTGCTGACCAAAGGGAATGTGATGCGTCCGGAAATGTTGACTGTAGTAGCTGTATTGAATAATCCCCTTCGTTGGAATACACGCGTCGCCCACTTTCGAAATCTCATCAATCATCTGATCGCAAGTCGTGCCCGCGTCGTGATTGTCGAATGTGCCTATGGCGAGCGTCCATTCGAGATCGCGGACCAACCCGGCATCAAGCTGGTACAAGTTCGCTCCAAAACGGTCCTCTGGCAGAAAGAGAATCTAATTCGTCTTGGCCTCCTGCATGCCGGTGACTGGAATTATGCGGCGTGGATCGACGGCGATTCGCATATGACCCATCCCGACTGGGTTATGGAGACCCTGCATGCTCTACAGCTTTACAAGGTCGTCCAAATCTCATCTGAGATGATTTCTCTAGGGCCGAAGCACGAGCATCTCGGCGTCGCGCCGTCGCTCATGAAACGTTATCAAGATCATCTCTGGGATACGCAGCCCGGCCCGAATGGCAGCATCTATGACGACTCGAATCTGGATTGGCTAAAGAAGCATGGCTATCCCGGCTTGGCATGGGCTTACCGGCGCGAGGCCTATGACGATCTGGGAGGCTTGCTCGATCTCTGTATTCTTGGCTCCGGTGATCACCATATGGCTTATGGACTGCTTGGACTGCCGGACCCGACCGCTGAGCGGGGTGGATGTCGCTACGCCGCCATGGTATCCGCATGGCGCGAACGCGCTTCTCGACATATCTGTGGGGATGTCGGCTTGGTTCCCGGAGTCGCGGTTCATTTCTGGCACGGAAATTACGCCAAGAGACGCTATAGCAGCCGCTGGCATATTCTTTCCGAGAACGAGTACGATCCCGACCGGGATGTCTGCTATGACGCCCAAGGGCTTCTAAAGCTTACTGGGAACAAGCCCCAGTTGCGAGATGAATTGAGGGTCTACTTCTCTCAGCGTGACGAGGATTCAACGGAGCTTTAATGCGCCTGCGCTACCTGAAGCGTCCCGGTGCTACGTTCAGCATGGCGGGAGCCGCGATGGTTGCTTTCCACCTTACCGTTCCCGGTATAGGCGATTTGACGCCGTGGGGATTCGGAGTCATGCTTGCCGGATCGCTGTTATGGGCCGGAGTTGGGGTAAAGACCAAGGACAAAGCCGTCCTAGCCCAATGGGTCTTTTTCACGGCTCTGAACTTGATCGGCATCTGGAGATGGCGCGGATGAGCCTTCAAACCGCAAGACTTTTGCATGACGAAATCGAGAAGCAGATTGAATATGATTTCGATCAGGGCGGCTACATGGTCGTTCATTCTTCTGGTCAGATCGTCGTCCCGCTTTGCCCTGAATGGTGGGGCCACGCATTTGTCAAACAGATGGCGAGGAAACTTCCCGGCGAACTTTACAGTGTTGAAAAATTTTGATGCCTAGAATTCTCGATATCCATTCCGATCATCCCTATCCAAGTTGCGAGCTATCAAACTTCGCTCCACATTATTTTGTGTTCGATAATGTCTTCTGCGCGAGCATGGAAGGATTGATCCAAGCTTTCAAATTTTCCGATCCAGAGGTCCAGAAAAAAGTCTGCGGGCTCGAAGGGATAATTGCCAAAAAGCGCGGTAGGCAAATGAACCTTGTCTGGAAGGGGCTGCAAGTCGTCTGGTGGAATGGGGTAGAAATGCCCCGCGAATCGCAAGAGTATCAGCTTCTTCTCAACCGAGCTTACACTGCACTTTTCCATCAGGTTACGCGTTTTAGGAAAGCGTTGGTGGATAGTAGAGACAGCATCTTGCGCCACTCTATCGGTTCGAACGATCCAGAACATACTGTTTTGACAGAGGAGGAATTTACATCCCGGCTCACAGCCTTGCGACTGTTTGCGCAGAAATTAGAAAAGGGGAAAAGTCACATGGACAATCCCTTGGCTATGAGCCTTTAGTCCATTGAATCTTTGACAGACGAGTCCTGATCTCCGACACTCCGAGTCCATTTGGATTCGGATTCGCATGGCTCATCTCGATTATAAAGACGGCTATTTCTGCGGCATCGGCACTTACGAAGAACGTGAAATCTGGAAGAAAGCTGGATTCACGCGATCTGCCGTCCGTAAATGCTGGATCACCACCGATCAGGTACTAGCCGAGCAAGTCAAAGTCCCATGGACTGATCGTGCATTACGACACGTTGAAGAGAAAGCTGCACAAGCCGAACTCTCCGCGAAAATGTCGTATGCGGATACTACGGACTTTAGAAGTCCGGTTCCGAATAAAATCCACCCCGTCACCGGTAAACAGCTAGAACCGTTTCGTTATCAGGATGCGGGCGTCGAATATTGCCTGCCACGGACAGATGCGCTGATCGCCGATCAGCCCGGTTTAGGCAAGACACTACAAGGCATTTTGTTGTTCAATGCCGATGAGAAGATCAGGCAAGTTTTGATCGTCTCTCCGGCAGGATTGAAGATTCACTGGAAACGTGAATTTGATCTTTGGAAGACACGTAACGTCAGTGTCGGAATTGCTGAGGCAAAACGAAAAGAACTTATTAGAGTCGGGACGTACAAAAACGGAAAGAATAAGTATAAGTGGATTGAAGAGCCTGATTTCTGGCCTAATACCGATGTCGTTGTTATTAATTATCATATTCTTGAACGCTTCGCAGATAAAATCAAAGGTCATACGTGGGACTTGCTTATTTGTGACGAAGCGCATGCTCTAAAAACCATAGACTCCAGTCGTACGCTCCACGTACTCGGCGGTACTCGCCTTGAAGAGTCGGAGATCAATGGGCGCACGTTCAAGAAACGCGTTCGCTACGAACCTATTGCCGCACTGCGTCGTCTCTTCCTCACCGGCACCCCGATCATGAACCGGCCTATCGAACTTTGGCCCATGGTCCAAGCGTTTGATCCCGAAGGACTTGGTAAAGACTATCTCAGATTTGTTTATCGCTATTGTGATGCATTCTTCGATTCTAGTCGAGGTCCGAAAGGCGCGCTGAATGTCTTGGGTGCATCCTATCAGGAAGAACTCGGACAAAAACTACGTGAAGCTTTCATGATTCGCCGATTGCGCTCCGAGGTGCAATCCGATCTTCCCGAAAAGCAGCGCCGCGTCATCATCATCGATTCTCCGGATATTCGTGCTCTCGTCATGAAGGAAGACGAGCTAACTCAAGCTCTCGGTCTTTACGAAAATACGATCCTTAAGGGGATTGAAGAAGAACACGAACGGGATGCGGCTATCGGAACGATGGTTGTAGAACGCGCACGCCTCATGGGACTGGATGCTGCGCTCGGTGATCCTGATAAACCCAATTTCAGTAAGCTCGATGTGGATTATATTGCTGCGATTACAGGTCTCCAAGTTCCAGAAATCCAGATTATCTTCGAGCAGATCGCAACGGTGCGCCGCGATCTCGGGCTCGCCAAAATGTCAGCGACCGTTCCATGGATTAAGGATTTTCTTGATGGCGGCGATAAGCTTGTCGTCTTCGCATATCACACAGATGTTGTTAAAGGACTCGCCGAAGAACTTAGGAAATACAATCCAGCCGTAATTTGGGGTGGTACGCCACCACACAAACGTCAAGCCGAAGTCGATAAATTTCAGGATGATGAATCCTGCCGCGTTATTATTCTGAATATTGATGCAGGTGGTGTGGGATATACGCTCACACGTGCAAAAGACGTGGCATTCGTGGAAGGCGATTGGGTTCCAAGCAAATTGATTCAAGCATTTGACCGTATTTGTAGGATTGGTCAGCTTGCTGCCGCGCTTATGGGCTACTTCCTAGTCGCAGACGGATCATTGGATTGCCGTATCGCACAGTCATCTCAGATGAAGGAAGAGAACATCGACCGCATTCTGGACAGCTAATTTGCATAGCAGACCTGTCCAGATTTGTGAATAGTAATCCTTGCATTCAGGACTCATTATGGTATGTTGCATTGCAACATAACCAAAAAGGATTCTCCCATGTTTGCAGTCGTTGTCCTTATGATCGCCGCAACCGCGATCACAGGCACCCGTGCAGCCGCAGCGGTGACCCGTAGCGCCTTCGCGACCTAATCAGCCCCAGTTACTCGTCAGTAGCCAGCGTGGCGCTGCGCCCTTGATTCCATGCTCTGCGCAGAAATCAATGAGCATCTGTACTTTCTCAGCCGGGATCGAGGGCAGCATGATATCTCTGGGCTCCCCATCCCATGCCTTCATGACGGTCCCACGTAGCGCTATGATATAAAGCGGATAATCGCACGAACAGTGTGCGACGACCTCGATAGGAAATTCGGCGACAGCTTTACGTTGCCTGTCCCAATAATAAGACCATGCCGTGTTCTTGCTCCCTTGCACCCATTCTTCTTGCGGCGCAATGATCCCGGCTTGTTCGGCGATCCATTTTTCAAAATTCTCTTCGCTGAATCCTGAAGCGTATTCAGGATCGTCGCCTTCTTCGATTTCCGGAAAGAGAGCATCATCCTCGTCGAGAGGAATTCCGAATGCGATGATGCCGCTTGCTGACATGCCCATGTGAAAAGACCCGTGTCGGAGTTACGGACACGGGTCTACTTCATTCTGGACAGGTTGTAAATGGTTGTCCCGGTGCGATTCGAACGCACGATCAATCCGTTATGAGCAGATGGCTTTGGACCAACTAAGCTACGGGACTATATTAAATTGTAAGGCCGAAAATCATCCTCACGAATGATTCAATCTCACCATGATGAGACCCTAAATATGGCCTTACAAACTGGTTATGAGCAGAGGACCAACTAAGCTACGGGACGATATAAGGTTTGTAACACGGAAGCTATCCTTCCGAATAGCTCGATCTCACCTTAATGAGACCTCCAAACTGTGTTACAAATTTGGTTGCGAGGATCGGACTTGCACCGACCTAATTTGCTGGCTTATGAAACCAGACTGGTACTACCTCCAGTCACCTCGCTTCAAAAACGCGACCGTTTGCGTCATACAGGAACGGCCTTCCTGCACCAACCCAAGATAGAGACAAGCACTATCCGGCGATGACTTTTGGGTCACTCCGTACCTTCTAAGCTCAGCCGTCAATTAAACGGCGGACGTTTCCATCTAGCTTAGGGCTCGCAGAGTGCCCAAATTCGCTACCGTTTGCGCCACACAGGAGTTACGGCCTTCCTGCCCATATCTTATCGTGGCTATGTGTCTTTCGACACAATTCGTTGTCCGTTTTCCCGTGCTAGAGCGATGGACTTCGCTCGTAACTTTCGATCCTCTCGATCTCGCTTGCGAGATAATACCCCAACGGGGTTTTAAAAGGTCACCGTCACAGGATCAGCGCAAGCGCTGAATTTGATACTTTCGCCTGATCTCAACTGTCAGGGCGGCTTTCGATAACCGCTTCGGTCCACCTTGCACTACGCGTCCCCGGATATCGAGGATGGATCGATTTGCACGACCTCTCAGCTTCCCCACATTCCGCCATTAGCTCCGACTTAGCAGTGTTGCAACACCTCAGTCGAGGTCAGGCGAAAATATCAAGTTGGGTGGTGCTTCCTGTTGCCGCCTGCACCACCCGAAAGGCCTCCGCAGCTAATTAGGCCGCGAGACGAAGAGCCATCGGCTCGTTGTCGTTGACATTTCTGTCGTTTAATCGAGCGGTAGTGGAAGCTACCCGGAGATAAGTCCGTGCTGCGTCAATCGCTTCGCCTGACAATCGAGTCCCAAATCATCCCCCTCAGAAGCACCCCTGACACTGCTACCCGTGGCTTTCGGCCCATTAAAGGCGGCGAGGCGCTTTTGGTGGAGATGCCCGGATTCGAACCGGGGTCTTGCCACGACTTACCGACCGCTTTTTACAGCAATCATCTGTCGCTTATACCGACACTAGGCAGCCCTGTCAAGCTTTGATTTTTTGGCAGCCAGCCATTTTCTCTGGAATTTTTGGCGGCATGTCCGGCATGTTCTTGTACCGTCTTTCTTATCAATAGTATTTTCTGGCGTCATTTCATGCCCTTCTCGGCATTTCCCACTCGCACGCAGTTTCCAATGCATTTCCTTGCCATTCTCCCGATAAGCCGCAACACGTCTTCTATTATTTTCGGCGCGTGTTACAATCTCCATATGATCTGGATTTACACATAATTTGTTTCGACATAAATGATCGGGTTCATAGCCGGGAGCAATTGGTCCATGAATTTGCTCCATGATCCATTTATAAGCACCAACTGTCCTACGCGTGCCATCTGGACGCGTATACCCTATTTTTGAATAACCACGCCCGCATGTTCCGGCCTGCCATTGCCAGCATCCTGTTACGGGATCGACAATATATTTTTCGTGAAACAGTTCGAGCGTGGTTTTCTTAGTTCGCATTAGGAACGCTTGGAAACCTCGCCAGCTTCCTGCTTCCAACGTTCGAAAGTCTGGAGAAGATCGGTTGGAAGCCCAGCATATCGACCATGTTTTAGGATCATGCGCTCGATCTGAGCCCAGTCCGGATTGGTATAGCGCTTAGGTTCCATCTGGGTATAAGTACGTCCCCGGAGAAATCCGTAGGCGAGGATGGCATTACGCGTATAGGGACGCACGACGGCCTTCCGGTGTTCGCGGAGGCTGTCGCGGGTTGCCCGCAGGCGCACAAGCCATGCATCTTTCTGAGGGTTCTCAGAAAGCTTTGCACGTTCGATCTGATCCTTGATCTTGCACTCTTCGCGATGAATGAGTGCGCCTTCGAGGCCGAGCGAAACGGTTTTGATCTTGAGTTGGTGTGATTTGAAAGGTGTCATATTTTCTGTCCTATTAGATTGTTGTCATTACGAATGTTTTGACAACAGGACAGGCGGTCCTCGTACGTGGACTAGCTAATCGTCGTGTTCCGGAAACATTGTACAACTTTCATTGGTGCCCCGCGTCGGGTTTGAACCGACATAGGCGATTTTAGAGATCGCTGCTTTACCAGTCAGCCAGCGGAGCGAATCGATATTATGTCGTATATATGGACTCGTTATGCCGATGTCAAGATCGACGTTCCCAGAATGGTTCAAGGGTTGCCGACCGAATACCTTGGACAGTGGTGCCATCTGAACCGTAGACATAATCCGGCTCACGCTTATAGCGTCCAACCGTTTTTCCATCTACTTTGATTAACACACCGAAGATAAATCCGATGATATGCCAAATACGTTGCTTAGCCGTCATGTCGGACCAGCCGTTTTGCTCGACATCGCCAGATTGGCAATTGTGAGCGCCATCATAGGTCCATTGCATTTCGATGCGGGATTACTCATCATCGACCAGATAGCCGCTGCGACTGCCGGATCAGCGCCGAACAAAGCGTACCCAGTCAAGTTATCGATTTCAATCGTCGAATCCTGATCAGTTCCATCCATGAAGACGTGCGAGACATTCTTCGTCTTGTCCCAAATCACGTTTAAAAGCTGATATTTGATCTCGTCGATTGTCGTTTGCGTGAACACGTTTCCATGTTCGTACATTTCGAGAATGAAGGATGCATCGACATTGGAATGCGAAACGTCGCTGACCGGCATATAACGTGTACCATCCGTCGAAAGCAGATCGGCTGCGAAGTTCCACAAGACGCCACCGGCTGTCGGCTTGAGGGCTTTAAATTTCATCGTATTGGCGATCTGAACTGCTTTCGTCAGATAATCGTTGTTTCCCGTGACGGCGTAAAGCTTCAGCAGGAATCGCGCAAAAGCATTCGATTGATTGAATGGCAGCGAGATGCCGGGCGGCAGACCTGCATATCCAGTACACCACTTCGCCATCACGAAAAAGCCGATATCATCGGTGAAATCGAGCAGTGCCGCACGTTCGGTCTGATAGCAAAAATCCCAGCGACTGGCGAATTTGCTGATCAGGATACCAAGATAGTAGTCGGCTTTCGCTTTATAGGATTGCAGTAACGGCTGGTTCGTCAGGACACAGCGGACATACTCGGCAATCGCCGTCAGGATCATACCATCGCTGACGATGTATGAATATGGCACCTTATTGGTGCTGTAATTGGCGCTTGTCCATCCCCATCCGGGGAGAAGAGTGTCGGTATTCTTTGCAGCCGCTGCAAAGATCGCATCGATATTATAGACAGCCTTATCGAGATAGCTGTTGTCCTTCGTGGCATGCCACATATTGGTATAGGAGGTCAGCCTATAGCTTTCGTTCCACGCCTGAACCGAGGCATCGGTAGAAGTCATCTCAGTATTCGTGGTGCCGGGATCGTGCGCTGCGTAAAGCTCAACCCATGTCTGTTGCGTCATCTTCGATCTCCTGTCTGGTTGCAACCCGTGTCTGGCGTGTTACGGAACCATCCTTGTTGGGTGTAAAAGTTGTAACGGAAAGGGCAAGCTTGCCCTGAGCAAAGGCTTTCGCCTCCTGTAAAGAGGCAATAAGGCGTTTGCCTACTTTGCTCATGGGATTGGCCTTGAATGGAGTCCTGAGCCGGATTTTAACCGGCCTGAAACGCTTTGCAGGCGTCCCCATAGTCACTCTGGCATCAGGACAGAAGATGGAAAGGTATCGAAAGAAGTCAGTCCCCGCAAGATGAAACTTGCGAGGCCTTCAATAAGGCAGCAACCTCGCGAGCGCCCGCCAGTTATCAAAGAATTTTCGATTTTGCGTCTCGCAGGTTTCAATCAGCGCGAACATTGCGTAAGCGAAAAGCCAAGCTGGGGAAACATGGGGCATCAATGAACTAGATCAAACTGATATGGAAATGTCAAGGAAATATATGAGTCAGGGATTCCGACCGATAATGCTGGAATCCTTGACGCGGCCACCTACAAATGTACATTCCGGCCATGCCCCTAAGCGACTCGGGTCGAAAAGACCCCTCAATGATGGGAACATCTGCATATGAGCGTGTTCCCTTAGATTTTTACCCGACCCCAGATTCTGCCATCGACTCTCTTTTCGAAGTCATCGCCGACGATCTGCCGTCATATCAAGTATGGGAGCCGTTCTGCGGCGACGGTGCCATTTCCAAACGTATGGGAGATGCACGCAACCTTGTCTCGACAGATATTAAAGCCTATCCGGGATTCGATCCGGACGGTCTGTTCGATTTCTTCCAGTTCGTCACGCAAGCTGAAGCGACCGAACGTTATAATGCGTGGCGTGCTGCTCATCCCGATCCTGATAACGCGACATGGAATGATGCGACTACGCTGGATTGGGTTACGGCTTTAAAAGGTTTTACTCCAGACGCGATTATTACAAATCCACCATATGGAAAAGATGCGGAGAAGGCTGCTCGCCATGCATTGAAATTGATGGAAGAACAAAAAGGCCTTGTTGCATTTCTGTGTCGCCATGAGTGGGACTGCGCAAAGAGCCGCTCCGATCTCTTCGACCATCCCGCCTTTACTATGAAAATCACTCTGCGCCATAGACCACGCTGGATTGCAGGCTCAGACGGAGCCCCGCGTTTCCCGTATTCTTGGTTTATATGGAATTTCACAAAGGCATATCTTGCCCCTCACGCCAGACCGGAACTTGTTTATGCAAAATGATCCAATTGATATCCAGACTATAGCGCCTGCCGAACTTCTCAAACTCGTCAAGAAAGCCGGAGGACAGCGAGCCTTTGCTCGTGAGCATGGCATTCCCCGCACGACCTTACAGGATCGTCTTTATAAGCTTCGTTTCAGTCATCGTCCTGCACCAGTTGCTAAAAATATTGGAATGAAGAAAGGCGTGCGCCGCTTTATTCTCTCATCTGCACAGGACTCCACCGCCCTCCACGAACAATTCCTGACCAATCTCGAAGCTTACTGCACATTCCTCAAGAACTACGGTTCCTGTGAAATTATGATTGGAGGTTTCACATATGGTAAATCTCTTTTTGAGGATCATGCGAAGACATCCGTTGTATGGCCTGATCGTATCAAGCCCTATATCGTCTCCGACCGGATGCGCATCGCCGACAAGATCGATTTCTGCGGTGAGATGAATACGCTGCCAACTGCGACAAAGCCTCTGTCGGATTTCGATACCTATACAAATGATCGCTGGGGCGTCTTTCCCCACGCCAAGGTCCAACTCGTCTCAGTTGCGCGGCTTCCGCATTTACCGCCCAAGCAGATCATGACGACAGGTGCGGTAACCAAATCTAATTACATCATGAAGAAAGCCGGTATTAAGGCATCCTTCCATCATATCTATGGTGCAGTACTCGTCGAGGTCGATAAAGATGGGGACTTCTTCTGTCGTCACTTAATCGCAGACGACAAAGGCACGTTTTACGATCTCGACCGTAAAGTTGAGAATGGACAAGTCTCACAGGGAAATCGCCTTTCTGTACTAACACCGGGCGACGTGCATTGTGCGGGTGTCGATCCGCAACTTGCCCATGCCATCTTTGGGGTCTTCCCTACTGATGAGAAGATGACCGGAGGCATCGAACCGCGAGTGTGGAGAACGGATACAACTCATTCGTCCATGCTGGATATCTTGAAACCAGAAAATCTATTTCTTCACGATATTCTCGACTTCCGCGCACGCAATCATCATAACATTTTCGATCCCCATGATAGATATCGCCTCCATATTATGGGGCGAGAATCGGTAGAGGGTGAGGTCAGTGAAGCAGCGATGTTTATGGCGACGCTGGCGGATCGTTATCCTGACACCCAATTCTATGTCGTCGATTCCAATCACGATCAGGCGCTCGGGAAATGGCTAAAGACCGGTGATTATAAGTATGATCCCGTCAATGCCCTCTTCTTTCTTGAACTACAAACTGCGACCTATCGCGCTCTTAAGAATGGCGATGGCAATTATCGAATCTTCCATCACGCGGTCAACGAATTGACGGAATGGGACTGTTCGAAAATCAAATTTCTGCGTGAAGACAAAGACGATGTGAATATCGGGGGCGTAGAGCATTCCAACCATGGTCACCGAGGGATCAACGGCGCACGAGGAGGTGTTGCTTCTCTCTCGAAGGTCGCCTCGAAAATGACGATTGGACATGTTCATTCTCCAGCGATCTTAAACGGTCTCTATGCAGGCGGAATGTCGTGCTTGATGGAACAAGGTTATAATCATGGCCCTACCGGATGGTCACCGACGCTTGTTGCACAGTATGCTAGCGGTAAGCGCACGTTGATCACGTGCGTTGGTTCCAAGTTTTGTGTTCCTCTGTAAGGAAGTGAAAATGCGAAAAATTACATATGCTCGCGAGAACTTTGTCAGTACTAATCTTTACGATCTATTTTTCTATACCGCGCATACCGGTGGAAACAGCATTCAAATTGGTATCGGATACGAGACAGCCGATACTTTACAGAAAATCCACGTCCTCACAACTAATATACATTGGGAAAATAGTTCCTATTTCAAAAATGAAATAGACAGTATCGGCATCAAGCTTAAAACTGGTAAGCTTGGAAAATTATTTTTCAATGGAGATGAATTTCTCACAATCGAGAAACAATACGTCTATCTCAACGAAAAAGATGAGGAAGTTCGTGCTAGTCATCCACTTTGTAGATTGATCGACGAAGTTATCGATCAATGCTTTGTACTTAAACCTGTTAATCCGCCACCTGAATCGAAGCATCAGTTAGTAGGTGTTGCAGGGGAGCAGTTACTTAAAGAAGACCTTAAGGTCATGCCCCAGCTTCCGCCTGAACTTCTTACGCGCGCTGGCAATCTTATTCATGAAACTGAAAAACTTCTTGAGGATTTTCATACCTCCTTTGAAGCTATTTCAGAAGAACTTGCAGGATGGGCACGAGCGAATATGGGCAACGCTCTTCCTTTCCAGCCAAATCCCGACTTACGTCAGAGTGGTTTTCGTGAAGTGATCAGTGGGAACGGATGGAAGACTGGCCCTAAAGCGGATGAATCAGCGTATGCGAGAGATCGCATTTACTGACACCACTTGACCTGAACACCGACATATATTAGATCGGCCTCAATGCTCAACACAGCCGATTCGGCCCCATCCAATCAACGTCTCATTGCAGACCTAGAAACAAACGGGCTTCTCCAGCAACTTACGAAGATTCACATCCTCGTCGCTAAGGACATCGATACCGGCGAGAATTATGTGTATCGTCACAATAATCGTGAAAACACAATCCTAGAAGGCATAGAGCGTCTCAATAATGCGGCTCTCATTGTCGGACACAACTGGGTTGGCTTCGATCAGAAGGCGCTTTGGAAGGTCTACGGCGACCGTTATCAGCCCAAAGGCATCGTACGCGATTCGATGGTTATGACGCGCATGCTCTTTGCAGACGCCAAGGAAAGAGATTTCCGTCTATGGAAACGTCAGCAACTCGATGGTGAATACATTGGTTCACATGAATTGGCTGCATGGGGACAGCGTCTGGGTTTCCCAAAAGGCGACTACAAGGATGTGAAAGAAACCGAAGCTAAAGCTTTAGGCATCACCGATAAAGCAGAAATCGCCAAATTCGTCTGGGGCGAATGGAATCGCGAGATGGAGGAATACGCCATCCGAGATGTCGAAGTTACATATGCACTTTGGCAAAAGGTTGAAGAGCGTCCTTGGTCTGAATTCGCGACGAAACTTGAGCATTCCATCCATGATCTAATGGAGCGAACGCAGGATAATGGATTTCCGCTCGATATCCCACTTGCACAGAAATTAGAAGAAGACATGCGCGAAAGTCACGAGCGTATGTCGAAGACTGCTATAGAACATTTCGGATCATGGTGGGTTCCGAAGAAATGGTTGAAGACCGGAGTCTCCACCACTTACTATAATCCGGCGACGAAAGAGTCTGAGAAGAATCTCCCAAACTATCGTCCACGCGCAGATTTTGGTGAGGATGATACGCGTCAGCATTGGGGCGAAGTTCAAATCCCCAAGAAGACCACCAAATTCAAAGAGATCATGAAAGGCGATACTGAAGCCGGATGTCCTTTCACACCTGTCAAACTTATCGAGTTCAATCCTAACTCCAGACAACAAATCGTTAATCGCCTTGAGAAAATCTATGGCTGGGAGCCTCAAGAATTTACCGAGAAAGGTCAAGCCAAGGTTGACGACGACGTTCTGCGCGATCTCGCAAAGACTGTTGAGATTTGCGACGTTCTCGCCGAGATTTTCTATTTCAAAAAACGTCTCGGACAACTCGTCGATGGCAAGAACGGGCTCATTGGAAAAGCATTAGAACGCGGCGACAACAAAATCCATGCACGTACGAATTGCGGTGGAACAGTTACTAACCGCGCATCTCATTCTAATCCCAATATTGCTCAGGTTCCCCGCGTTGTTTTCAAGAACCTACTTCAATGGGAACAGCCAGATGTCGCGTACTCATTCGATCACGGCAAAATTATTTACGGAATTTGGAAAGCAAACGAAGATGGTGTGAAATATCTGGATCGTGAATGTTTGAAACCGCTTCTCGATCCGGATGGAAAACAATTTGTAGGTCGCCCAGAATACGATAATGAAGCACGCGATTATAAGCGTGATGACGCTGGTAAAATCAAACTAAAGAAGACGCTGCTAAAAGGACGCGCTGGAGATCACGGATGGGATTTTCGTAATCTCTTCTATGTGCCGGAGGGCTGGAAGCTGATGGGTGCCGACCAGAAAGGCATCGAGCTTCGCGCACTTGGTCATTATATGTCGGAATTTGATAACGGCGAATATCTGAAACTCGTGGTCGAATCCGATCCTCACGATCTGCACCAAGCAGTTATGGAATTGGATTCACGCGATACGGCAAAGACGGCGATCTATGCCATGATCTATGGCGCACAAGATTATAAACTTGGTATTACCTGCGACCCCACACTCGCAATGTATCCGTCGAAAGCCAAGGCGCTTGGCGCAGAAATGCGTCGTCGTCTCATGACGCGAATTCCAGCTTTCGGTGCAGTCGTTAAAGCTTCGCAGCGTGACGCTAAGCGCGGCTATGTCGAAGCTTTGGATGGCCGTCATCTCTTCGTGCGCTCTCAGCACGCCGTTTTGAATACGAAGCTTCAAGGCGCAGCGGCAACGGTAGCGAAACTTTGGTGCGTCTATTTCGAGCAGTTTTGTGAAGACGAAGGTCTCGTGCATGGATGGGATGGTGATTTTGCTGTGCTGGCATGGATTCACGACGAATTGCAGATCGCCGTTCGTGACGATCCAAGAATCTTAGCAATCTGCGAACGCAATGTGAAAGAGGCTGCGGTCGAAGCAGGCATTCGTCTGAACTTTAGAGCGCCGGTCGATATCGACGTGAAGTTCGGTATGCGTTGGTCGGAAACACATTAAAAAGGAACCAAATGAAACTCTTCAAAGTCGCCAAGGATGGTGGACCTGAATCTCATACGACAGGCCTATTCGTCCTCGAATTGAAACGCTTGTTCTCCATCGTCTTCTTGCATTTTGAAGATGGTTCGAGAGACGCCTATCACACGCACGCCTTTAATGCGATCTCGTGGATTTTCAAAGGCAAGCTCGTCGAGCATGAACTCGATGGCACAGTCAAAACTTATCGCCCCAGCTTAATCCCAATTATCACGACACGAGACACTTTTCATAAGGTCGTGAGTGAAGGCGATACATGGGCGTTCACGTTGCGCGGACCATGGCTGAAGAAATGGCGTGAGTACATTCCGTCTGATAAACGATTTATCACGCTGACGAATGGACGAAAGATTGTCGCTTAACAAGTCGTACTAACTGAAAGCTTACAAGATGATTTTCGATCTCGATTCTTTCTCCGTTGCTCACATAAATCTGGTCGCTTCCCATCGAAGCGCTGCGAGAGAGGCAACCAGAAATCATTCGCTTAAACATAGTGATGATTTTACGGAATTTGGGCTGCATTACGTTGGAGCGATGGGAGAATTCGCGGTCGCTAAATATCTGGGACTAGAGATTGACAACCGCATTTTACCCGGTCCAGACGAAGGGGAAGATATGCAATCGCCTCTGGGTTCCATTCAGGTAAAAACTCGTACGTTCACCGGCAAGAAGGTTGACCTGTTCTTCAATAGTATCGTCGATCTTAAGGCATCCATTGCTGTTGGAATTCAGATCATCAACCCAACACGGCTGCGTTTTCTAGGCTGGATAACAAAAGAAAGATTCATAAATGAGAGCGTACTGAAAACTTATGGTTATGGGCAACGTTCTACGATTGCGGAAGAGAAACTCGATAATATCGCGGTGCTTAAGGACAGAATCATGAATCGTTTGAAAATCCCGAACACTTCAACACATCAGGAAGAGTAAGAAAACAATGGCTGTGAACTACAAGCTTGACACCGATACGCAAGTTCTTTTCTACGAGCAGGAATTTTACCCTCTATCGAACTTCTCGTCATTTGCACTTCTATGGAAAGGATATCGCTTTGACACATCCGAAGCAGCATACCACTGGGAGAAGTTTCCAGAGTCTCCGACGATCCAAGACGAAATTCGTTACGCGACATCGGCGCACAATGCTTTCAAAGTCGCCAACGCGTACAAAGCACTCTATCGTCCTGACTGGGACGAAATCAAAGTGGGAGTGATGAGAGATATCCTATATGAAAAGGTTGCTCAGCATCCCTACGTTCTGAAAAAGCTTCTCGAAACCGGTGAGCGCGCGCTGATTGAAGATAGCTGGCGTGATGATTTCTGGGGATGGGGAGAAGATCATAATGGGAAAAACACATTAGGTAATCTCTGGATGGATATTCGTTCCGAAATTCTCATCCATAATGGCATTGTTCCTATAAAAAATCTCCGCAAACAAGTGTCTTGAACCTTGACAGATCGAGTCGAGAAAGGTAACACAACACTCCCATGATGATTGATGATTCTAAAACAACGATCCCGGCGCTTCACGAAGCCCATCTCAATGTAAAAGCTTTTCGAGCCCGTCTTGGACTTTTTGCCTTTATCTCGGGAGTGGTGTGGATCGTCTCGCTTGCAATTGCTCATCCACTCTGGATTGCCGGTTATATGGCGCTTCTATTTGTCGGTGTTATGTTGTTTCACACATTTATGACGACTTTGAAGGATCATGAGATGGTTACACAATCTTTGATCAGCCTTCAGGCCAATAGTGCAAATCAACAGGCCATTGGAAAATTTATCTCCGATCTACAAGAACAGAATGGTTCTCTGTCCGTCGAAACCATCTCAACCGGGCAGAAGGGAAAACTCAATTAAATGCCTACTCTGTTTTATGACTTAGAAACGAGCGGTTTTGGCGATAAACGCACGCCGCTTAGTCATCCAAATCAGCCGCGTATTGTTCAGCTTGGCGTTGTCCTCGACGATGATAATCAAAAAGAGCTAATGCGTCTCGATGTGATTATCCGGCATCCAGAAGCCCCTCAGTGCGTCATTGACTCATGGCGTGGTGCCGAGAAGGTTCATGGAATCAGTCCCGAGAAGGCGATGCTTGTAGGCGTCGATGAGACGACCGCTATCGATCTCTTTCTCGATTTGATCGATGCAGCCGATACCATCGTCGGCCAAAATATTAAAGGGTTCGACAACGATATTGTCACCGGAACAGTGCGACGGCTGCACCAAGCCGAGAATATCGATCCATTCGTGGATAAACAAATCTTCGATACAATGCTTGCTGCGCAGCCCGTGTGCAAGATTCCGGGATCACGCGGAGGTTACAAAAAACCAAATCTCACGGAAATTCACAAGTTCTTTTTCAATGGTCAGGCCTTCGATGGAGCGCACCAAGCCATTAGTGACGTACTTGCAGCCCGGCGATGCTATTACGAACTTCAGAAATTGGCACAACAGGCCAAGGAACGTTTGAAATGAAGATTACGCTCTGTGGCAGCACGCGCTTTCGTGGGGCATTCGAAGAATATAATAAAATTCTAACACTCGAAGGTCATCTTGTTTATTCCCTTGGGTGTTTCGGAAGACAAGCGTCTGACATAGGAAAGCCGACAGACAATCTTATGGTTACAGATAAGCAGAAAATTCATCTGGATATGATCCATCTGGCAAAGATTGAAGAAAGCGATGCGATTTTCGTTCTGGATGTGGGTGGTTACATCGGAGACAGCACTAAGCGCGAAATCGCGTGGGCAAGAATGCGAGGGAAGAGCATCTACATGCTGAGTGATGTCATGTGGATGAAATCATTGACGAAGGATTTTCTTCCTTGAGTGAGGTCCTAGAATCCGTAAAAGCCGATACTGCCGTTCCGACAGTCATCAACTTTGAAAAAGGTTTTGATGCATATGTTAAGGCACATCAGAAGACTTGGAAACATGATCGCAGCCAGAGCGTAGGTGCGTCTGAAGTCTTTGGCTGCATGCGCAAGGCATGGTTTGGCAAACATGGTACCGAAAAGGATACGGACCACAAAGACAAATGGGGTGCGCTTCAACGCGGTGACTTGATTGAAAACCATTTCGTCGAGCCTGCTGTCCGCTGGTTCATGGAGAACTTACACGGCTCAGCGCGTCTAGTCTGGGGTGGTAAGAAACAGCGTACACTGATCGACGGCAGACTGTCGGCTACACCTGACGGACTTGTAATCGGTGTTGCGGATGATGCGCTTGCTGAATATGGAATTGCGTCTCTCGGCGGCAGCGGTTGCTTCACATTCGAAGTGAAATCCATCGATCCCCGCGTCAATTTAAAAGAAGAAAAAGCCGTCCATCGTGGGCAGGTTCAAGTTCAAATGGGCTTGATCCGCCAAAAGACGATGTACAAACCGAATTATGCCGTGATCCTGTATGTCGATGCCAGCTTCTTCGATGATATAGATGTTTTTATCGTCAGCTACGACCAGAAGGCTTTCGAAGTCGCAAAGAAACGCGCTGCCGATGTCTTCAGTATAAAGAATGTCGCCGAAATTTTCCCTGAAGGAAAGATCGAAGGCGGATGCGAGTACTGCCCGTTCACGGTTGCCTGCTCAAGAGCAACGAAGAATGCTACTCCCGATGATAAAGCAGGCGAATCTAACAAGAAGAACACTGCACTCCCGCTTTTAGATGAATTCGAGCAGCTAGCGCGTACGGAGCGGGCCGCTTCGAACGCCAAGAAGGTTGCCGAAGCGGAAGCAAAGGAAGCCTCCGAGAGGCTTAAGCAATGGTTCCGCGAAACCGGTGTTCGACGTGCAATTACGGCGGACGACGGCATTAAGGCCTCCATCTCGTGGATCAAAGGTCGCAAGACCTATGACATCGAGGCCATGCGCGCTGACGGTATCGATGTTGATGCATATCAACGCGAAGGTGAAGGTTATGATCGTCTCAACGTTTCAGAGAAAGGTGCGAGGCGATCAGATGAAGATGAGTAAACTAGAATAGAAAATGGAATAGCTTAGAACAGAAACGAAGAAGAAAGACGAAATAGTCTCGATTAGCCCAAGGGTAGTTTAGACGGCCCGGTGCGATACCCGCACCGGGTTCAACCAAAAAGGTAAGAAGTAGAAATGTCGAATGACTTGACGACCACTCGTGGAAATCTGCCAGCCACGAATGAAGATTTTTTCTCCATGCTGGAGGCCGATGCTCCCAATATCAAGGGCGGCGAAGGCGGCAAAGCGTTCATGAAGTTCTCCGGTATCGACGGCAAATTCAGTTATGGTGCTGAAAATGAGCCGCTTGAACCGGGCACGCAACTGATCATGAACTGGAAATCCTATCGCCGTGGCTGGGTGATCTGGGTTGGCGGGAAGGTCGAACACGAAGCTATGACCTTCTTCCATGAAGGTCCGCAGCCTTCAAAGCAGAGCCTTCCTGATCTTGGGCCTTATACAAAAGACGATGGTCCAGTCGAACAGTTCACCATCGAGTTTGCAACGGTTGAAGAGCCGTTTGTTACGATGGTCTTTCAGGCCAACAACAAGTCCAAAGTCCGTGCACTTGGCGCATTGATGAAAGATTTCATCGCCAATTACAAAATGCATCGTGACATGTTCCCGGTCGTCGAGATCGACGAGCATGAATTCCCGACGAAGACCGAAACCGGACGCAAAGCAACGATGCATGCGCCGGACTTCAAGATCGTCAACTGGATCACAGAAGAGCAGATGGCTGAACTTTCGGATGGTGCTCCTTCCGATTACGAGCAGGCGTCCGCAGACGACGATACTGCCGAGGAACTGGTGGATCGCAAGGAAGTCAAGCAGGCCGTTGCGGAAGAGCGCAAGGCAGTCGCAGAAGATCGCTCGACTGCTAAGGTTCAGACCAAGGCAAACGGCGCAGGAACCGAGCAGCGTAAACCCCGCGCTCGTTTCTAATCTCCATCAACACGAATACCCAAATCGCGCGGTCTCGTTGAGAGACCGCGCGAAAACGGTGGAGATTTAATTGACGATCCTTACGCCACATCAAGAAAAAGCCGTTCAGATCGTCGTATCGCGATTGAAGGGAATTATTACGCCCGAGCCACTGACTTATCTTGGCGGCTTCGCTGGTACGGGAAAAAGTACAATATTGCCGCTGATTCTGGAAGCGCTCAGATTCAATCCGTTAGATGTCGTGTTCATGGCTCCCACCGGCAAAGCAGCGAAAGTTATGCGCTCGAAGCTGAAGGCGCAGGGCTACCCGAACTATGATACGAGTACAATCCACTCAGCGATTTATCGTGCAAAGCCTGCTCCAATTGCGACGTTGGAAACGAATCTTCAGGAGCATGAAGAGCAACTTGCGGAACTGATTTATACGATTCGCATGGAATCTGGTGCGCAGGATGATTTTGATCAGCAGACTCCGGTTCATCTTTCGAAACATCCAAAAATCGAGACACAGAGAAAGCTGATTCTAAGACTCAAGGAAGAGCTATCGGCAGCTTATCGGGAAGATACGATCAACTTTCAACTTAATCCGGATTCGCCGGTTCAAAATGCACAGTTAATCGTCGTCGATGAGGCGTCGATGGTCGGCAGGCGAATGGCTGAAGATATTATGCAGTTCGGTGTTCCTGTTCTTGCAATTGGCGATCCCGGACAGCTTCCACCGATTGAAGACGTTGCAGGATTGACTGCTGGAATTCCCGATTGCTTTTTGACCGAAATTCATCGGCAGGCTGCCGACAATCCGATCATTCATTTGGCAACGCTTGCGCGGGAAGGGAAGGATTTGCCATATGGCAAATACGGGTCAGAAGCAGAGGTTATCAAACGGTCGGATTTTGACCCCGATTTGAAATTTGAAACACGTCCTCAATTCATCGTTGGTATGAATCGAACTCGTTGGGGAGTCAATCAGACTCTACGCGCAGACTTTGGGTTTATTAAGCGCGGTGAGCGCGTTGGGCCGCTCATTGGCGAGCCCATCGTCATCAAGAAGAATACGCGAGAACATCCCAACCTCGTCAATGGTACGGAATGCACAGCGACTTCTTCTGCCGATTTGATTGATGGGCAGGCAAAGTTCACCTTATCATTCGAGGATGATGAAGGGACAGAATATAAGGACAAATCTGTATTCCAAGGCCTATTCGAGGAACATTTCAGTCGTAAACAAAATGGTTTCTCTGCACCTGAACGACTTGCGTTTCGCGCGAAGAAGAATTCGATCTGCGCCGATTGGAGCTATGCCATTACAACTCATGTCGCGCAAGGTTCTGACTGGCCGGATGTTGTTTTAATCGATGAGTCTAGTGTGTTTAGAGATTAAGCTGATCGTCATCTTTATACGGGAATCACTAGGGCCTCTAAAACCTTAAAAATATTACGATAGGCACATGCTGCGCAATCGAAAGTACAAATCTGGAAGTATCTGGGCACTTTGGCGTTGGACCGACGTAGACTCTGAGTACATCGTTCGGCTACATGTTATCAAAACCCCGTGGTGGGCAATCTGTGTACATTGGATCATAAAGCCGGACCCTGAACCGTGGCTTCACGACCATCCTGTTTCGTTTTTCTCGCTTGTCCTCAAAGGTTGGTACACTGAAAAACGCGTCGTCGATAAATTCTATACTGGATTCACTCCAACATTTCGTAGCATCAATCATACCAATCGAATTACAGGTTCGGACTGGGATCGTCATTCAATCGTTCAGGTAGCTCCGGAAGGAGCAGTTACACTTTGTTTCATGGGTCCGAAAACCCGCGAATGGGGATTCCATACACCAGATGGTTGGGTTATGTGGAAAGACTACTATACAAAACAACGTGCAGAAAAGGATTAGCATGCATATCGTAGCGTTCACAGGTAAAAAGGGCTCGGGAAAAGATACTGCTGCCGAAGCTTTGAAAAAAATCGGCTATAAGCATCTCAGCTTCGCCGACCCATTACGAGAAATTACCAATATCGCGTATGGAGTCACTTACGAAGAAATGACTGACCCAATCTTGAAAGAGAAAAAGCTTGATCGCTATCCTTTCATGAGTCCTCGTGAACTTTTGACAAAGCTCGGCACACAAGCGTTCCGCGATCTCATCGACCAGCAGACATGGGTCAAAGCGCTCGAACGGCGTGCTCGTGAACATGATAAAGTTGTTATTTCAGACCTTCGTTTTCTCAATGAAGAGAAAATGCTTCGAGAAAATAATGGACTTATCATCCGTATCATTAATCCGCGAAAACAAGACAATGATGAGTTCACAAGCCATCGTTCTGAAACGGAAATGGACGGAATCTCGCCTGATTATACGATTGACAATTCCGGAACCATTGAACAGCTTCACCATGCTGTGCACGAAGTCGTAGCAAATTCTCTGGGAGAAGTTGCCTAATGATACGCCCAGATATCACAGCAAAAATGATCGCATCGTCTATGAGTCTCGACGGCGTTCGTATCGACACAATGCAACTGCGTTACCCGCGTATCATTCATGCCGAATTCATGACACATCGCATGTTTTCGCGTAATGCAAGTTCAAGCCGCGCTATTCCTACAACTTCTCTTCTCGCACGTGACGAGGACATCTTCATCCCAGATTTTAGATATAATAAACCGGGGATGCAGCCCGGAGGACATCTATGTTCAGACGATCAGGCTGAAGCGGCCCGCATCTGGAAACAGATGGCTGATACGGTCATAAACGGTTGTAAGACTCTCGCAGCCAAAGATGGGCTGAATGTTCATAAGCAATATGCCAACAGACCCCTCGAATGGTTCGGCTACATCGATGTTCTTGTGACGACGACGAATTGGGCGAACTGGGATCATCTACGAGACCACGATGCGGCACAGGATGAGATTGCAATATTGGCGCGCGCCATTAAGAAAGAAAGAAAGCGTGTCAAGCCGATGGTTCTCGATGAACGCGAGTGGCACCTTCCCTATATTACGCCGGAAGATAGAACTCTCGCTATTCAGTATGCGGACGATTTCAAATCAGACATCAGGAAAATCTTCTCTAAAACGGTCATGTTTGAAGTTTCCAGACCGGAGGCATTGTTGCTGATCGCCTCTGCGGCGCGCTGCTGCCGTGTATCTTATTCCAAACACGACGGCACAAAGTCTAATTTTGCTGAGGATATCGAACGTTTCAAAAAGCTCATGCCCGATAATGGGCCAATGCATGCGACGCCGCTTGAACATCAGGCGTCACCTATCCCGCGTGATTCCGATGGTCTATGCGGAAATTTCACCGGGTGGGAACAGTTCCGCAAGATGTTCGACAACGAGGCATTGACTGAATGAGTATTCCTCCAGACGAGTTATCTGGTGACGGTGTAGTAGTTCCTGAATTCACATTGATGGTTTTTGACAACAACGAGGACAATATAGACATCACCGTAAATATCCCGAGAACACCAGATATTAAAAAGCATGCATCCCTAGGTTTGATGTACGGCTTGGCGTGGCTTCTTCTAGAACGAGAAGGTCTTGTTGAAAAACGGGTTGATTTTCTTTTGGAGAACGGCCCAATGAACGAAGTGGATGCTGTCAATAGTATAAATCTCCTATTGTCGATGGGGCGTGATGAAATCCCATCTTGATGTCTCAGAAGCCATAATTCTTGGTGAGCAGATCGCCGAGCAAAATGCTGTTCCGGCTGAAAGCGGCGATGAAACACCGGCAGAATTCACCGAGCGCAAAGAAAAACGTCGATATGGCAATACGATTGGATTGACAAAGGATACGAATCCCAAGCTGTCGAATCGGCTACCACGAGAACGCGGTGCAATTGTCGCTCCGATTGGTGATGGTCTTACGCCATTTGAGCGTGCTCTTATTATCTTAGGAGACCGAGTCAAGAATAAACGCACTCACTATACGCTGGACGGACGCGCCTGTAATGCGACGGACTTGATGCGTGCGGCAGGAGTCTCAGTATGACATGTAGCTTTTTATGTGTAGCCGGTGGAAGCTGGAACATCATCGGCTGGATCGCGCTTGCTTTCTTTACGCTCGCCTTGGCGTTGCGTCTCTCTATCTGGCTAGGCGATCTTTATACGGAAACCCACATTGGCATTGCCGCCGCGATCCAGAGAAGAAAATGTGGAAAGGGTCATCATACGGAGGACCAGCAGGAGCATGTTGAATTTCGCGAATTTATCGATGATGCGGTAAAAGAGCGCGTCAAACAGACAATTCGGTTTAAGCGTTGCAGATTCTGTTATGAGAAAATTCTTGACACCGTAAAAATCTCAGACACCGATAAATTTCCTGAGATTCTCATGTCCAGAATCTTGACTCGATAGGTCACACAGACTACTCTCCGCATTCCTCAAAAATCACCCATACGGAACGATCCGCGTTCCCGCATTCGAGCAAGAAAAACAATGGCTGTTAGTCCCTCATCTATTAAAATTGATCTCTCCCGCGACAGCCTTCTAAACGACTTCACTAAACAGACACTAATCGAGCGCTACATGCTGCCGGGAGAGACTTCTCCACAGCATGCATTCGCGCGTGCGTCGGCTGCCTATGCAGATGACGAGGATCATGCACAACGGCTTTATGAAGCTGTTTCGAAGTTGTGGTTCATGTATGCAACACCTATCCTTTCGAACGGTGGTTCTGAACGCGGTCTTCCCATCTCGTGCTTTTTGAGTGCCGTGTCCGACAGCCGATCAGGTATTTTCGATCACTGGACGGAAACTGGCTGGCTCTCATCAGTTGGAGGCGGCGTGGGAGGCTATTGGGGATTTCTGCGTGAAGCTGGTAAGGAGACTGCGAAAGGCTCCAAATCTACCGGCATGATTCCCTTCGTTGCCGCTGTTGACCGAATTATCCTTTCTGTCTCACAAGGTGGTACTCGTCGAGGAAGTTACGCGGCATATCTCGATATCTCACATCCAGAGATCGAAGAATTCATTACGATGCGCAAACCGACTGGCGGCGATCAAAACCGAAAGGCTACCAATCTCCATAACGCGGTCAACATCACAGACGAATTCATGGAAGCCGTTACAAACAATACCACTTTCAATCTACGCTCTCCAAAGGATGGGACCGTCACCAAAACTGTGCGTGCACGTGATTTATGGCGGCTTCTTATCGAGACTCGCATGCAGACTGGCGAGCCTTATATGGTCTTCATCGACACTATCAATCGTTCTCTTCCAGAGCCGCAGAAAAAGCTTGGTCTAAAAGTCCATCAATCGAATCTCTGCGTTGCACCTTATACACAAATGCTGACTCGCATAGGCCATTTACCTATCGAGGGTCTTGTCGATCAGACAGTCGATATCTGGAATGGTGATGACTTTGTTCCAGTCACGATCCGCAAAACAGCGGATGAAGCTGAGCTTGTCCGTGTCTGGTTTGAAGATGGCGATTATGTTGACTGCACTCCGCAACATAAATTTCATCTCTTCGATGGGACCATTGTGCAGGCCGGAGAACTGGAAAATGGCAGCACTCTTTGGGGAGCACGCACCGGTATTGCGAATGAATGGAAGAAATTCCAACTTGACGAAGACCCCCATCATGCCATGGCAATTGCGTTCACGGCTGGGTGGGCGACATTTGCAGGTTTCGAAGACAGTAACCGTTTGGCAGTTTATGCTCCAGCCGCTCTTCCCGACTCCGAATTAAAGCAGCTTCTGACGGCCTCCGTAAATTCGGAACAGGACGAAGCTGGAATGATGATTCGATATGAACCACGGGATATTCCAGCGGGACGTTTACCGCTTACATGGTCTGTCAGTGAACGCCGCGAATGGCTTCGTGGAATTATCATGGCCTCCGGCACAAAAATGCGTCTCGATGATAGCGATGCCGAATTGCTCTGCATTGGGTCGAATGATGTGGATTTGATTCGAGGAATTCGCCTGATCGCACTGGAACTTGGTTTGTCACCGGTGATTCGTTTGACAGATACGATGAACGCCCTGACATTGACACAGGAAGATTTCGACGCACTTGTAGACGGAATTCATCCAAGCCCAATTCACCATGCGGTTGTATGCGATGTGCAACCTCTTCCATTTCGTCTCGAAACCTATTGCGCAACGGAGCCAAAAACCGGTCGCCTTACTTTCAATGGCTATATCACCGGGAATTGCACCGAGATCACGCTTCCGACCGGTGTGGATAAATTCGACAAGATGCGTACTGCGGTCTGCTGCTTGTCGAGCGTGAATGCGGAAAAGTTCGATGAATGGCGTTACGATCCTCAGTTTCTTGAGGACCTGTTCCGCATGCTCGATAACGCGTTGAACGCTTTCATCTCGGATGCGCCTCCAGAATTGCATAATGCAGTTTATAGTGCCATGCGGGAGCGCTCTGTTGGCCTTGGTGTGCTCGGCTTTCAATCTTATTTGCAGGCAAAAGGATTTTCCCTTGAATCTCCACAGGCCAGATTATTAAACCTCGATCTCTTTACTTATCTTCGTGCCGAAGCAAACCGCATCTCACTGAAACTCGGCGAAGAACGCGGCGAAGCACCGGATATGGAGGGTACAGGGGAACGATTTGCGCATAAACTCGCTGTGGCCCCAAATGCTTCTTCTTCGATCCTGTGCGGAGGAACATCACCCTCAATCGAGCCTCACCGTGCTAATGCTTTCCTACACAAAACATTGTCAGGATCGTTCCCGGTAAAGAACCCATATCTGTCAAAAGCCCTTCAGAAGCTCGATCTGGACAATGACGCAACGTGGCAGAGTATCGTCGCCAATGAAGGTTCGGTTCAGCATCTCGACATTCCTGACGATATAAAGGTAATCTTCAAGACGGCGACCGAATTGGATCAGATGGCTCTTGTTCAGTTGGCAGCAGACCGCGCGCCATATATCTGTCAGGCACAATCGCTGAATTTGTTCTTCGAGCATAATGCCGACGCAAAAGAGATCACTAAGGCACACTACAAAGCGTGGGAAATGGGTGTGAAGTCTCTTTATTATCTGAGATCGACGACGCCGTCACGTGCGGAGAATACGAATAAGAAAGTTGAACGCATGACAATGGCGGAAAATTTTGTTGTCGAGGATGGTAGCGGTAAGCAGGCAGATGACTGTCTAGCGTGTCAAGGTTAAGCCATGGGTATTTTAGATTCACGCGACTATTTTAAGCCGTTTTCTTATCCATGGGCTTATGAGGCGTATAAAAAAGCGCGTTCGATGGCATGGGAACCACATGAGGCTCCGATGGCTGAGGATATCAACGACTGGAACAAGAAACTGACAGAGAACGAAAAATCTCTTCTCACGCAGTTATTCCGTTTCTTCACGCAGGCTGACATCGATATCGCCAAAGGTTATTTCGAGAAGTATGCCCCACGCTTCCCGCATCCTGAGATTCGGATGATGTTCGGTGCCTTCATCGACATGGAGGCCAATCACATCGATGCCTATTCAACCCTGATCGATACGCTTGGACTTCCAGAGTCTGAGTACAAAGCATTTCAGGAATATGCTGCCATGCGCAACAAACATGAATTCATGTTTGAGAACAGCATGGGCAAAGGCATCGCCGATCTCGCTGTCGATATTGCTATCTTCAGCGCCTTTGGTGAAGGCATGCAGCTATTCTCATCCTTCGCTATCCTTTTGAGTTTTCAGAAACGCGGACTGATGAAAGGAATGTCGAGTTTGGTTGAGTGGTCTCTAAGAGATGAATCGCTTCACGTCGAAGCGATGATCAAGCTCTTCCACACATTGGTACAGGAACATCCACGCGTCTGGAACGATGAGACCAAGCAGCGCATTTATGAAACCTGCCGCCAGATGGTCAAGTTGGAAGATGCCTTCATTGATCAGGCATTCTCTATCGGCCCGGTCGATGGGATTACGCCTGATGAAGCGAAAAAATATATTCGATACATCGCGGATCGGCGGTTGCTGCAACTCGGCTTAAAGCCAAATTACCGCGTCAAAGACAATCCGCTTCCATGGTTGGATTGGATCATGAATGCGCCAACTCATACCAATTTCTTTGAGAGCCGTTCAACCGAATATGGAAAAGGCGAGATCGAAGGTTGGAACAATGCATTCGACTTCATCGACATGAAACTGCAATACAAGGTTTATACGATGCCCGGCTGCCCGCATTGTGACCGCGCCGTCCAAGCTCTCACCGAAAAGAAGATGACCTTCACGACGGAACTTGTCGCGGACCCGGACAAGCGCGCGCAGATGAAAGCGGAGTTGGAGGACTGGGAAACCTTTCCACTCGTATTCCGTCTTGCTCTTGACAAAATGCCGCAGTTTATCGGCGGTGCAGATGACCTGATTCGGGAACTCCAATGGACTGATATTGTCGAGATTCATGACTGTTAGTTAATTCTCTAAGCCCTTGAAATTTCATCATATTGCCGGACGCGCGGGTTGACAATACCTGTCGCGAATACCATTTTTTCTCCCAAATTTTTGAATTTAGACTTGACTTGTTGCCAGAGGGGAACTAATACTCCGTCTACGATGTAATTCACGGCTGCAACGAAACACGACACTTGTCGTTATGAAATCCGACAGCAGCCCAACCGAAGGAGTAACCCGATGGCGAAATCTGCAACGATGCGCAAGCCAGCCGCGACCCCACGCAAGCCGCACCTGAAAGTGGTGCCCAGTCACAACGAGAATCGCATACAATCCCAGACCCATACGGAAGAGGCTCTCAGCACCCCTCAGACGATCCCAGAGCGGCTTTGCGCCAGACGTACGGAACTGGGCCTCAGCCACGGCGACATCGCTGCACGCATCACGCTGAGGCTCAAAGACGGCACCGAATTCCGCTGCGCCCGCAATACCTATTCGAACTATGAAACCGGAAAGGCGGAACTCAAGCTCTACGTGATCGAGCAGATCGCGAAATACCTTCAGGTGACGCCCGAATGGCTCGCCTTTGGGACGCCGAAAGCTGCTGTGGTTCCCCAATATCGTTTCATGGTGTCGAAAGACTCTTTCGAGCCGGTCAATCAGTGCTCGTTCAACAGCGAATGGTTCCAGTCCCGCTACGAGATGGATGTCTCCGAAACGGTTCTTGTCGAACTCGAAGACGATGCTGCGACCGCCAAGCGCGGCGACATGGTCGTCGTCAAGCGCAATTCGATCCCCGGCGCGCTCGGCGCAGAATATGTCTATGCCACCGGCAATGCGCGGCATAAAGAAATGCGTGTGGGTTTCTTGGAACGCCCGGCGCGCAGTTCGATGCTGCGACTCTATGCGAAAGACCGGACAAATTTCGACGAGATTCCGATCACGAAGGTAATTCTTCTCGGACAGGTCGTCGGGCGCATGGGCCTGAACTGATTTTTACAAGGCACAAAATTCGGAAAGGCCGGGATTATTTCCCGGCCTTTTTGTTTTCAGGAGCGCATAGGTGACACTCGACATCGCGATTCTTGACGAGGTTCTCCAGAATCCTCTCGTCTTCCATGTAGAAGAAATCTCCGTCTACTATCATGTAGAATACTTGACCGAGCCGCAGGTCTGGATGACGCTCCCAAAAGGTCTGTAGCTCTGCTAGGATAATTGGAATGCGTTGAATGCTACGCGCCACGATACAACCTCCTTCTTTCTGGAACTGCTACGAATTCTATAGTAACCACCGGCCTAACTTCGGTCACATAGCTTCCGCCAACCCCGTCTTCATAAGTGTTATAGTAGCGTGTGATGTCGTGAAGATGAGGCACGATATCACGTCGAATGAGGCGAAAGGTTGGGCGGATATTGAATGCGCGTTCGAACAGACGATTCTCATCCGTCATTGGGCGCAACCGCATCAAGATACTCTCTTAGCGCGGCGTGTACACGCCTACCATCGGCCTCAGCACGTTTCCAAGCTTCGGTATCGAGATGACGCTGGCCCGGCTCGTAGAAGGCCAGAATGAAGTTCAGCGCCCCCCACGCATCTCTGAGAAGCTCGCGCTCTGTCGGGGTCTGCTCGTCTTTAATAAGGCTCTGAGTCATAGTTTCCTCCATGCCTATCCAGCTTGACCGCTAAACCTTGTGTGCATCGAGTTGTGCTTGGTAGTCTGCGGCTTCAAGCGTGTCGAGTTGCTTTTGGCGGTCGGCGATTTCGGCAGCGAGCCGCTTAATGTCATATCGCCGCTTGTCTGCTGCCTCGTGAGCTAAGCGCTCCGTCCGCTGATCCTCTGTCTCGTTAGGAACCGCCGTAAAGAACCTCTGGCCCTTACCATCGACTGGGCGGACGGAATTGCTATCGAACCCCATTTTAGCTCCGAGACGTGCCCAAGCGGCGTTGGCGTTCTCTTGAGGCGACGGCGGCTCCATGCCACCAATCACCATATATGGGACGGGCTTACACGCTTTAAGAAGTTCACCAAGGTCAACCTTGGTCATTTCATATTCAGTTCGCGGATACACATCTAGCTCCTGTATACGTCAATCGGATAAGCATGGTTTCCTCTTCTAGGCGGCTATCAACAGCACAGCAGATTTGACCTCACGCCAAACATGAGTGACAGCAACTTTCGGATATTTCTCGTCGAGTGCAGTCCAATTTGTGGGTGCCATCCAGCGGTCGCCAGAATCAGTTATACCGACAGCAGCTAACGAGCTACCTCCCTCTCTCCAGAAAATTCGATAGACGCCATTCTTGAGTTCCAAGACTTTTTTCTTTGTCATAGCTCTCTCTTATCGCCATGGAATTTGGTTGCGACGCCGAAACGCGGAATGCCGTCCGGCGTCAGCGCAAAATATTTGATCGTCACGACCTTGTGCTTCTCGTGAAGAAGCTCGACGCCGCGCTCGTACGTCCCAGCGATACCGGCACCGAACTCGCGACCATCAGGGAAGCGGCAGATCACATTCTTTGCAGCACCGGCCCAATTTCCGAGACCCTCTTCGATCCGCACGACTTCGAATTCTTCGTCGATGAACTCCTTACGCTTACGCAGAGTTTTCGAGCGTTTCTGCTCGTAAGGTTTATCGTCGCGCCACATAGACCCTTCGTAGCGAGCCTCAAGCCATTCGAGATGCCACTTATCGTAGACTTCAACCGTATCAACACTCTGGGTCTGTACACGCTGGATCATCGGAGCATAGCCTTGAAGGAGCTTGCCCAACATCAAAGTGCGTTCCCGAAACGGACCAGTATGAGAAGGTAAATCGTAGCTATGATATTGAGCGAGCAGCCGTGATTTCTCCAACTCGTCGGTGTTCGGAGTCTGATTTTTCACGATTGAGACAATCGTATTGAAATCATCCTTGAGATCGTGATTGTAAATCTCGCCGTCAAGAACGAGATCGGGAATTTGTTGGAATAGAGATACGAGAGCTTCAAAAATATGTGGCGCACCTTTAATTGGCCTGCCTTCACGAGACCACATACCATCAGCTTTGATGATACAACGGATACCATCAAGCTTAGGTTGCGCAAATCCCGACGTGAATTTCTTTGCGTCATACTTCTCAGCCAGCATTGGCTTAAAGAAGTGTGCTCCGCCTTTGGCCCCTTCAATTGTCTCGTGATACTCTCGCGTCAACTTTTTCTTATACGCAGCAGCAATCTCAAAACTTGCCTGCTCGACCGGGTCGCGATGATTGGACTGCCCGACATTTGTGTGCTCGCACTGGGTCCAGCCGCTTGTAACAAGATTACCGTCTTTGATTCCAGCAATCGTGCGATGGCGTCCATTCTCTTGTTCCATGCGCCAAACACGAACTTTTCCTTTCGTATCGAATTTGTAAATGGGATCGTAAAGCTGTCTCATTTCCAGATTCCAGCAAAAGTGAAAGTATCAAAGAATCCCTCCCAAAAAGTTCGGCTCTTTATTGTGCGTCGAACTTCGCCCCAAAATCCGACTGGACTCACATCGAGAAAATCCGGTGCGTAATCGAAAGGTACATCGATGTTATGGTGCCCCATCATGCAGACACAGAAAACTTCCCAATCGTCGAGATCGGTAGGTCCCGCTTCAGCCAAAAGATAATGACTCGATTTCGGTGGTGGCGTACCGGCATTCATAATCTCATAGCCATTTTTGGAGAACCGCCCAAGACATGCGCCGTCGAGACCATTTACCCAGACAGTCCTACCATCGGTAAGAATTTCGTTGCCATGAGAAAACGTCGAGCGTTGTGTCATTTGAGAATTCCTTGCGTTAGAACCATGACTGGGAGACCGAATCGCAGCCACCAAACCGTAAAATTGGTACCTTCGATTTCCACGTCCAAAACTTGCATTTTTCTGTCCTTTAGGCAAATATCCATCATATGCCTTGTTCCGGGACCGCCCGGAAAGCAGATCGCCCATTCCGGCTGGAAGGTTTCCTTCATCCGAATATTACGGCGTTTCGGTGCGCCCCCTTTGTCGTTATCGTCGAGCGCCGTGTCGATAGCGCATACAGATTCCTGAAATCCTCGCCAGCGTGCCCATGCGCCGGAAAAGCGATCTGTGCCTCGCGCCCCACCATGCACAAAAATTGTTTCCTGCGGGAATTTTAGTACCTGCTGAATGCCGTCGAGGACCGCATAGATGTGCTCGATCCGAACGTCAAATCTAGCTCCGCAGACGAGGACGGTGCTCATACCTTTGAATTCCAGAAAAGCGTTTCAGGACGCACGAGACTTATCTGATCCGCCATCCGGTATCGATGTTGATCCGGATTGGAATCAAATGCGCGCCGAACTATCTGCTGACGGTCGCCTACGATCTCGTCAGCCAATTTTAGGTACTCGCAGAAACGTCCAAAATCGGAAAACTTATCGGAAACATCCGTCAATAACTGAATCCCGAATTCAACCGAGTTATTTGAAATTCCGCTAGGAATTTTAAAGAGAGAACGAGCCCGAGAACTAGAGATAACATTATTCTCATCACAATCGACAGCATTCCATTCGGCATCGTCGTGATCCCAGACCCACTCGCAATCCATGAAGTCCAGCATAACACCAAGAGGACTGAACCTATCTTTGCCATCGCGCAACGCACCATAGCAGTATTTATATTTCGGCCTCATCATGGCATCGCTCCATTGTGCGATAATGGAAGCGTTCAGATCGAGATATTGAATAAAAGACGCCATCTCTAGAATAATCGGAACCGCAGGAGATCGCGCACCTACATATCGCGTATATTCCATCATCGATTGATAGTTGTCGAAAAAGACTGCGACTTTTGGGTCGTACATTGCTATAGACAATCCTGTCGCATTTAAAAATCCGTGAGAAATCCTTTCATCCCACCTCATCCAGCGATTTTCGTATGCAGCACGCCCTTTAAACGGTAGTGCTAAATTACTTCCATAACTGTTTCTTGTGTTAGAAATAACCATCTCATAAGATTCCCCATAGTCCATTTGATCGAAAACTTTGAAATCGTCTGTACGAAGCAGCCCTGTCCATTCTCCATTCGGACCCCAAAGGAATTCTCTAAAAATAGGTCGATGAGCCATCCACGGCATAATGTGTGGTAGACTCGATCCTTGAAAAAATTCACGACTAGCCAGAACGGCTTCGCACATTTTTTTCTGATTGGGAGCCATAACAAAATTGACTTGATTGAGATAGTTTCTTTCGAAAATCTGTTCCGAAATTGACTTACCGCCGATATAGGACTCTTTCATTAGTTTATCCATATCCGCTATTGAAAGCTGACCTAACAAGTCTGGCGGTTTGATTATCGACATCTATAACTTTCCACGAAGGGATTTATTGATGGTTTTTCCGACTTCGTCCGCTGCCAGACGTTCTTCGATTTTTTGCTGAGACACTTGACGATTTTTCTTGAGAAAACTACCGAGAACGTCTGCGTCCTCAGATTGTAATGCGAAGCGCGCACGGATCACTTCCCCCTCGCCATAATCCCAAACGAGTTCTTTGATCGCCAGAGGTGCCTCGTCCAGAATGAACAGGCCAAGCTTGTTAGTCATCTAGAGTCAGCTTTTCCATGGTGGCTATGTGTTCTTCTTCCCACTCCTCTCGGGCCTCAAGTACGGCCTCGTCGATCATGTGCTCAACAAAGCGATCCATGGTGGCTATGTGTTCTTCTTCCCACTCCTCTCGGGCCTCAAGTACGGCCTCGTCGATCATGTGCTCAACAAAGCGATCCATCGCGGAAATCACTTCCGAAGCAAAATAGTTTGTCTTCGAAAGCAGACCACCTGTTACATGGCAGTAGACAAGAGAGACCTGCTCCAGCAAAAACTTATAATCATTGAGTTCGTTCTGAACGTCTTGCGCAAGTGCGCCTTCAGGATAGACAAATTTGTTCCAGAACTCAGCCGACATCAGCCGCCGAGTCGTTCCGATCAATTTCTGAGCCTCTTCCGGAGTCAAGAGAAGACCAGTCTCGGTTATGCGTCGTTCGATCTGACTGAGTTCGTCATGGGAAATGGCGCTCATAGTTGAGAGTCCACAAGCCTGCGAATGTCCTCCAAAATCGCTGCGTTGAGAACGTCGCCGTTTAGGTAACGGATACCGAGGAGATCATCGGCGAATTCGGTATCACCAAATCTGCGTCCGACTAGCGTGTGTCCATACCCATCTGGACGAACAGTAAATCTCCCACGCTTGGATTTTTTACCCGGATCGGTGATTGGGTCTTTGAAAATCTCCATCTGTGAGCCGTCTTCCATCAAATATGTGGAAGCTTTCATAGCCCATCGGTCGGTATCGCGGTCCAGTTTTGCGGCAGCAATTCCACCACCAGCACCTGTCAACACACAGTCCGCTGCGATTTTCATATCCTTCGCGATCTGATTTGGCTCTGTAATGGTGTCCTCATTCATCCCATCGGCCCAGAGAGCTTTCATGTTCAAGTTCAATACGTCGTAGCCCTTAGAATTTTTGCGTGCGCCGACACCTTGATACAAAGTCGCAAGAAATTGTGGCAACACGTCATAGCGTTCTCCGGAATCTGGACGCCCGACGATACTGAGATTTTTGTTTGCTATGATCGCTTGCCGATCCCCCCGGCAGAGCTTCTTGGCGAACTCGAAGATATTCCAAGTGTCACCGACCATCGAAAGGATGGAATTAGGCAGCGCTTTTTCGAGACAGTTGTCGATGTAGCCGTCGTCGTCGTGCACCCATCCGCTTGCAATACTGTGTTCGGTCGCCGCCACAGAAAATGCCGACATTTCGTGGAAATAGTAATAATTTGCATGACGGATTCCGAGCATGTTATCGGAACCTTGAAACATGAAGCAAAATACTGCGCCTGCAATCTTGGAATGATCGTCGCCGAAAACTCCGCGCGATGAGAAGTCAAGAACTGCAAAAGGCGAAATCGGGTTATCGCTTGTTTCGTCGTAAAACGGCTTGAGACGCTGCTTCATACGAAAGACGCGAGTCGCGATAGAGCATGCGGGCCAAACATTCCGCATCAGCATGGTCTCTTTGTAGCTCGTTAATGGCGCAAGAACCTTCCCGCCATGGTTCTGTACGGTAACCATCGGTGTATGCTTGGGAACGAGGAGACCTTCAGGCAGTGCACGGATTTCGAGAGGAAGCTTTCTATCCCATTTATTGACGATCTCATCCCACATATTCTTGTTGAAATAAGAGGGAAAGCCAAAATGCTTCGCGAAGAATTCTCCTGCCTCCTCGATCTCCCAATCTTGCACGGGTTGAGCAATTTTTTCGTAAAGAAGAGGTTGAAGACCTGCCATCATGATCGTGTCATGCTCGCCGCCACGCGACTCGATAAAGCTGTAGACGCTTTTGATGCCCTCACGATAGAACATCCAATGAGGCACTTTATAACTATCCGCGTCGATGATCGAATTGTACGGTTGTGGCTTAAGATAGGTGGGCAGGCTCATAAAACTTCCTTCATAGATACGTCGAAATCATCTTCTGAACTATCCAGAAATGATCCTCGAACATGTTGTGTGACCGTAGCTCGCTGAGTGGCGTCCACATCGCGATCTCGGCATCATCAGCCCCAAGGACGGATGGAAATTCGTCATAATCCGGAAGCTTGAAGAGGAATGCTTCTGTGATGACATGCGCCCTGCACGACCGCGCCGGATCGTCGAACCGGCGACGCCCACGAAAGCCTTGCCAAATTCGTTGGACACGAAGGTCTTTATTTTTGACATGAAAATGAATGCGGGTTTCTTCGAAGAGTTCGCGGATCACAGCAGCGTCACAGGTCTCACCGTATTCTACGTGACCACCCGGCAAGGCAAGCATTCCTTTGCCCGGGGCATCCTTTCTGATCACAGTTAGGAGGTGCCCGGACTGAATCACAACAGGATCGACAGTCTGGAATGGACCTTTACCCCATCTCTTACGATATTCGACTTCGAATGTCTTCTCGGCACAAATATCTTTGAAATGATGTCCGCGAGTGAATTCGATTAGAAATTCGAGCGAAGATTTTGGCAGCCAGTTCTTGGCGAGCATATCGAACCATCCTTCGCTGCCAAAATAGACTTCGCGGATTTCCGTTGCATTGATATGCAACGAATGAATTTTAGGCTGAATAAATCCCCATTGCGGAAACTGCTTCAAATAGAAACTCGACTGGTCGCGTTCATGGCCGGTGATTGCGACATCTTTATCGTTGCCAAAAGGGAACAACGATTTTATGTGGTTTTGAACGGATGTTATCCAGCTTTGAAGTTCATACGGATTGTCTGAAAGAGGAATGATTTCGACTTGCCCTTCGACGCCTTTATCACACATGGCTTGCATGATCATACTCTCACGTTCTTCATAGGAGAACGGATTACGCGTAGTGCGCGAAAGGTTAGACGATCCAACCATCACAAGAAGCCGGTCAGCATTGGATAATGCATCAAGCATGACCTGCTCGTGCCCGCGATGGAAAGGCTGAAAGCGTCCAATAAGGACGGCTAGCTTGTATGGCTTTGGCATCCGAATCCCTCAACCTGTCGAGGAATTGGACATAGGCTGTCGCGGCTAAGGTGTCAATCCCAGAAGGGAATCAATTCCAATTCGACGAGTTCGATCCTGTCGCGACGTGCATCTTTCGAGCGATTGAGTGCTGCTCTGTAGCGAATGGCTTCAATTTCATCCGGGATGCGCGCACGGCTTTTATAAAAGGGCCGCGAGTTCTTGAACATCTTCCGACCAAGCCGCCGTGCACGGTGTATCTTGTTGAGGAGATTCTTATGCTGGAGATTGAGCATCCCGCTGACAGGATCAGTGAAGATGCAGTAGAAAGGACGGACCCGCGTGAATCCGTAAAAGTGTAGGTCTTCCCAATGCCTCAAAAAGTCGCCGGGACGACGCTCATAGGGCCAGTGCAGCATTGGGCGGTACGGCATCCCGCCGCGATAGGGGCTACGACGCATAACCGAAGTAGGCGCGCAGTTTTTGCCACCATGTACGTGGCGTCTGCTGGAAAGCATGCGCCATCACGATGTCTGATGGATTGCCGTGCATAAAGTTGCCCCGTGACGATTTAGGCCTGTTCGGTATACTCTTCAAACAGACGGTCGAACTCGGCTGCCTTATACGCCTTCATTGCAGCGCCGTCGAGGACGATATAATCGCCGGGCAAGCATTTTTCGAGCCCTGTACCTGTTGGGATCAAGAGCGTCCCGACAGCATCCCTACCGACGCCCATAGAGCCGCCCTCGGGCGCATAGGACTGGAAAGCTTGCACCCAGTCAGGAAGGTCGTCCTTACGCTCACCCGTGTACTTATGAACGCTGACTTCGAATTGCTTTGTACGATAATTTGCCATTGAGGCTCCTAGCTGGATTTGAGGGTCGAGAGCGTCGTCAAACCGTAGAGCACGGCGCACCCGGCGAGAATGAGAAAGATGGAAGGTTTCACACCAACGATCATGGCCTTGATCAGAAGAGGAAACAAGAGGGCCGCGATAGCTGCATACACAAAAATCTTGAATTTTTTGGGCATCAAACCCTCCCCATCGATTGCAGCTTACAACCTAACGAGGATTTTATGCATTGTCAACCTCTGGGAGCCAGCCGCAATTTAGAATGGTTCTAAGGCACGATATGAGTCAATTCGTCGAAAGCGTGGTTAAGGCGCGTTAACATTGGATCAGGAATGCAGCCACGCATCAAATCGATGAAATCTGTGCGCTCCTTGAGATACATTCCAGCGAGTTCGCGATTGGGTTGCCCTGTCCCGGGATCGAGAATGCATGCTTCGAGATTTGCGATACGATCCGAAGCCTTTACGATACATCCCTTCGGAAAAGCGAGAAGTTTTCTTGAGATGTCGAGATTGCGTTCTTTTCGATTCTCTCCAATGCCGGTACACGCCCAAACATGACGCCCGACCTCGATACCGAACTCTTTGATCACAGTCTCGATAGATGTTTCGGTATCTTCGACAACATCGTGCAGCCAACAAGCTGACTGATGCACTGGATCAATATAACCGAAATCGCCGCAGGCAAATGCAACACGAGAAAGATGATAGACATAGGGTAGCCCGGCATAAAGCTGTCCCTTGTGGCGGTCGAGTGCAAATTGAATCGCACGCCCTATATCGTTAAGCTGCGTCGGATGCTGTGTCATCGCTAAATAATCCAAGAACGGTTTTGATATCTGGAGGTGTCCAACCGGGTCTTTTTAAAATCTTGCCGTCTGCTCGTTTCAAAACTTTTCCGGTCTCAGGATCGACTTTTGCCATATTAGAATCGTGGACTTCGCTCCATACTTCATCCAATGGCAGACCGTAAACCAATGCGGTACCTGCAATCACATAGATGAGGTCTGCAAGCCCATCCGCGACTTCGACGATGTCACCGGTTTCGATTGCACGCTTGGTTTCTTCGAACTCTTCGGTGATCAGCCGCAAACGAAGTGCCGCTTCATCGGCGGTAGGAAGCGCCGGTTTGTAGCGAACCGGTTGATCGCACGCAAGATGGAATTCGCCGACATCGTACATAATACCAGAGACGCCATTCAGGCCATATCCGTACCAGTCTTCAAGCTTGGTTTGTTCTGGTGTAAGATCGAGGTTCTCAAAGTCTTCGTCGTTTTTGACTTTCGGTTCTCTTGGTGGCACGGGTGTAAAGACTTCCTTTCCGTCGATGATCTTCATTTTATGCGTTGGTGGAAATTCAAGATTGTATCTTGTGTAGTCGGAGCCGCCATCCAACATTTCTCCGCGCGGCCCTGTTACATAATCGTGGTGCCAGCGTGAAACCAGAAAGGTGTCGTCTTCAAGCAAAATGGCTGCCCATTCTGAATCTCTGATTCCTTTACCATTGAATATGGTGACAGAATCGGTCCAGCCGAATGCGCCTTTCGATGTCAGGCCCATCCCACGGCGTAGAGCAAAATAATTGTCGTGTCCCTTCGACGTATCGGGGTTTTCCACATAGAAGATCAGATACGGTCCACGACTTGACGGGAGATCGTACTGCCCGACATATTTTGCGTTATACTTTTCCTCGACCGCGTCGATGTTTAAGCCTTGGGCGGTTCTTGCCGTAGACTGAGACTCCGTATTCTTCTTTGATTTGCGCGAGCGCTTCTTTTCCGTCTTTTGTGACGAACCAAGTTTCACAGGGATATCCAAGAACTTTTACCTTTCGTTTTTCCACCAATCCCATAACTTCAAGTTTTGCCATGGTTTTTGGTCTTTGGGTTAAATGGAATGCATTGCCGAATATGTTAAATTTCGCAACTTGAAGCAAAGCCTCGCGGTATGCTTTCTTCATGGATTGTTATATCCTGACGAAATCCGCAAAAACGAGAGTTGCTTCTTTCACATATGCTGCGTGTGCATCCATGGGATCGGCAAAACTGCCGAGATAGCGCTTCTTACCTTCCCACTGTATTTGAGCTTGATAGGGACGGTTTTTATTCTTCGTCCTCGTGACGCCGCGCGGCAGTTCACCAACATGATTTCGATTGGCGAGATTTTGGGATCGCGTTGCATTTCTCAGATTGTCGATTCGATTATTGGTTCGAACTGTATCACGATGATCGACATCGAATTCAGGATACTCTCCATAGAACAATGTCCATGCTAGAACATGCCCTGCGATCTGAGTGCGGCGTCCATCATAACTGACTTTCAAAACGATGTAGCCGTCGTGGTTGATCGTACCGACCTCTTCGCCGATATCTTTCTTGCCGAGTTTGATGCGTGCAGAAATCTTCCCGGTCTCTGGATTGTAGATATAGCGTTCTTGAAGAACCGAGATAGGGACTGTGCGCATTAGAGGGAATATTCTTCTCTGAATTCGATGATGCGGACTGGACGCGGAATAAGTCCGGCGTCCGGATCATATTTTGAGGTCTTTCCGTTTTCGTCCCGCAGTTCCATCAAAGGAAAACCCGAAACCTTCATCGGTGGTTGACTCGATCCGGCTGCCACTGAAACCCAAACATCGCCAGACTCAACAACGGCTTGTAGTTCTTCACGGCTGAGCGCCCAACGTGAAATAGACTCGACGCCACTGTTGTAAACCGGTAGATCGCCTATTCTATCTTCGTATCCGGGCGGTCCTTTTAGAAGCTTGTTCGACCCGGCAAAATCTTTTGGTGATGCCATTAAGACGCGAACCACCCCAGCCAAAGTCCCCATCCATGAATCATGCCGACGAAGGGAAGAATAACGCCTGCAATTAGGAGGAGATACTCATGATGTTGAATACAGAAAACGATGTGATGGACGAATGCAGCGAAATTCGCAATAGCGAATGCAGCGCATAAGCCAAACCACACGATGATGGCAGAAAGAGACCAGTTTTCCACGGGATTTCCTTTTGTTAAACGCTTTCTTTGATCGGAACGTTTTCTCGCCAAACGACTTCTTCCGTCTTGGCGAGATTACGTAATGTTTCTACGGCCTGCGCACGCGAAATATTGTAGGAGCAGCGATAATAGATTGAATTACCACTGTCGCGAAATATGCCATCCGGATAACACAGGTGCTCGGCCTCTATAAATTCAATGCCGAGCTTCTCGGCAAGTAATTCATCGTCCCATGTATAGGTTGGATATCCCCCTTCAGTGTCCATATTGTCGATACGGATATCAGGCCATAAGACGGCTGCGTGCCCACCAATGCATCCCGCTGTTCCACATTCCGGATTTGGATAGGCCTCATCCATATTGAAATCGAGTGTTGCTTTTTCGATAAAATCGGCAAGTTCGGTAATGGCCGCAACGTTGATCACGCGAGAATCGTCATTCATCTTGGAAGCCCTCCGGAATTCCATCTGGAAACTGACGCCACACAACTTCTCCAGTTCGAGCGAAATTGCGCAGCATATCGACGGCACTTTCTCTGGATACTTTTGAATAATTGATATATGTTCCAGTATCACTGAAACATGATTCTTCTTCGTCATCGCCGGGATAACACATTGCACGATGCGCATGCCAGCTTATGCCGAGCTTCTCTGCAAGCGCCTCGTCTTTCCAGCTATAACCAGAATCGACGCCCCAATTGTTGTCGCGGATATCTTCCCATAAGACTGCTGCGTGTCCGCCAATACATCCTGCGGTACCGCAGTGAGGTTTCGCTGTCGGTTGCGACATATCGAAACTATATGTTGAACTTGCTATAAAATCAGCAAGCCAGTTAATAAGTGCAACGTCGCGTTCGTCTTCCATATTAGCCTTTGACGCAGAGAACTTGTTTAAGGGTGGCGACGATCTCAACGAGATCGGATTGTGCTGCCATCACGGCATCAATGTCTTTGTAACATCCCGGAGTCTCGTCGATCACGCCTGCATCCTTGCGGCATTCGACGCCAGCGGTCGCAATCTCGTGATCTTGGAGGGAAAAGGTTTTCTTTGCAGCGCCCCGCGACATACGGCGACCGGCTCCGTGGCTGCACGAGTTAAAGGATTCGGGATTCCCAAGCCCGCGAACAATGAATGATTTCGCGCCCATCGAGCCGGGGATGATGCCAAGCTTTCCCTGCGTTGCTTCGACCGCACCCTTACGCGCGACCCATACATCGGCATCGAAATGACGTTCTTTCTGCGCAAAATTGTGATGGCAGTTGACGGCGTGCTTATCAGTCGTGAAGCCGGGGAAATGCGTACGCATCACATTGAGCGTGCGCTCCATCATGGCTTTACGATTTTCAGCCGCAAAATCCTGCGCCCAAAGCATGGCCTCGATATAATCGTCGAACTGCTGCTCACCTTCCTCGAACCATGCGAGGTCTTTGTCGGGGACATAATGATGTCCAATTCGTTTACCAAGCATTTCACGGGCGCTCTCGGTAAACATGCGTCCGATCTTGTTCCCGATGCCGCGAGAGCCAGAATGCAACATGACCCAAACACGTTGTTCGGTATCGAGGCAGACCTCGACGAAATGATTTCCGCCGCCCAGCGAGCCGAGATGAATGAGGTGATTCTCATTTTCCAATGCCGGATAGCGTTCACAGAGATTCTTGAATCTCGGCTCCAGCGTATTCCATCGACTTTTGACGGAGTTCGGAATACCACCCGGTTTGCCGCCCCATCCCGAGGATGGTCCAAGACCGCCATGCGGCACCGTACGCTCGATATTGCAACGAAGGTCGTGGAGGCTATCCGGCAGATCGGACGCCGTCAGGGACGTTCTAATCGCGGCCATACCGCAGCCAATATCGACGCCCACGGCTGCGGGTATGACAGCGCCACGGGTCGCAAAAACCGATCCAACCGTTGCACCGATTCCCGCATGGCAATCCGGCATGATCGCGACATGCTTATGAATGAACGGCATCGCGGCGAGATTATGGACCTGTCGTTGAGCCGATTCCTCAAACTCAACTCCGTCTACCCATGCCTTGATAAGGCCCCCGTGGTGGCCTTGGATCGTCTGCATCGCCGAATCTATCTGTCGAATTCCCCGACAGGTAAACCATTTTCATTCTGGACTGTCAACCTTCAGGGACGCCCGGCGCTTTCCAGCCGACTTTTGATGCGGGAAGCTTGCCCTTCCATTGCCTTGAAGAGAGTCTGGAACTCCGCCCGGAGCGCTGGGTTGAGGACATCGAGAGATGCAAGAGCGCCAACCTCCTCGGTCAGCGATTGCGTCCGCTCAAGCGCAGCCCGCGCAAGAACGAGAGCTTCTTCACGGGCCTCATTGAGGAGAGCATTCACATCGGCGACGGATTTTCGGGAAGTGACGAGCGTTGGTGCAGGCATGGCTGACTCTATTTGCATGGTTATCCCCTTCTCTTCTTCGTGGTATATATCTCGATGGCTCGCTGGATCGCGACCTGTTCGAGGTTGGTGAGTTGCGAAAAATATTTGTCCTTGATCGACGTGAGCCCATCAAGGGTCTCGCAACGGTATTCTTCTGCCTGACGGTCTTCTTCGTCACGTTTCTTGACGTGCGCAATCCAGTCGATTTCTTCCTGCTGCTTTTCTTGAAGCCTGCGCGCTTCATCGGCAGCGATTTGCGCATCTACTTCCAACTGAGAGGGAAGAAAGCCTTTCTTGAAGGCTGGAATAATATTTTCGATCAGATGCGCGCGAGATTCCCACTGCGTTCCAAACTGTAACCCCGGAATTACGCAAGGTGCAGTTACGACATGATAGACTCCCGATGTCCCAAAAACGCCATCGACACTGTCGCTTGGGTAAGACTTTTCACGCAAGGTGTACAGATGCCACGACTGTCCCCACCCTTGTGGAAACACGAGCCAGCCGCGTAATTCTCCATTGATCAGTACTTCATATTTTGAACGTTCGGGCGATGCAACTTCGCCGTCGCCGTAAGGTCGGTACTGCGCAACCTGAGTTCGCTTGATCGTGATAACATCGTCGCCGACCTGATAGGTCTCGATCTTTTCTTTCTTCTCGGCTGCTTTCTTTCCCATCAGACAACGAGGTCGTTAGGAACATCAATCTTGTCGCGGGCAATGCGGCGCACGCGTTTAAGATTGGCGAGGACATTGACGGCAGTCGTTTCGCTCATGCCCGTAAACATGCGCGCCAGATGGATAGGATTGCCTTCAGCCGCGTTGATGGCAAAATTGGCGCTCGATGTGCAGCTTTGAAAAATCATATGGTTTCCTTCTTTAAACGTGCGTCGTCTCGCCCGGCAGCCCATGCTGCGTAGGAAAGAGAATTTCTAGGGTAACGATTTTCGGCAATTCCTTTATGTCCGTTTATGTACGCTTCGTGTGCAGTGCCATACATGGCTTCCGCTTTGTGAAACGTACCAGATGCACCTAGACGCCGAAACGTCTTGTAGGCATTATTCATCAGTTCGTTCTTAAATCGTGCCCCCATCCGATTATCAGGCGCTGCCGATAAATTCGAGATCGGCTGCGATCTGGCGCTCGATACCTCGCGCAGTCTGCACCGCAAAGCCCAACGCATCTTCAGGCGTTTTGGCATCGGTTACGACCTGCTTGGCGCTGTTGAGGTAGCAACTGTAGCCGTCTATCTTGTAGACGCCACTGATCGTGCTACCCCGAACGCTTGGAACGATTCTGGCGACGCCTTTGTTGATCGCGTGGTGCCAGCCACCATTTTCCCAAATTTCCGGTTCCCATCCCGCGCCCATTCGTTTTGTTAGGATATCGGCTTCCTTAACAGCGCGCTCATAGGCAGCCCGCGTACAGCCATAGCCGCAACGCGGCGAACAATAAACGCCGCCTCGCGCTACGGGGGTCCACTTCTCGTCGGCGATGATATTCAATTTGGCTTTCATGCTGCACCTATCTCGTTGAGGAAAGCCTCGGCAGCTTCGATGCGTTCATGACGAACGCTGTAGCCACTCGTGCCGGGGAAATTCTTGTTGATGTAGGAAAGCGAATCGATGAGATCGCGGATGATCCGAAGCGCGCGCTTCGGCGGCATCGGATGCACCTCGGCGCTCCCATGCCAGAACTGGCATTCGCCGCTCATCAGATTCACGACGGCAACGGTGTCCTTACCGCCAGACCGGCGACCGCCGCTCTGAATCATACCGACCGCGAGGGCCAGTATCATGATCGGGGTGCCACAGCCCATGCGAAGTTTCGTGCCGGGTTTGTCGCGATAGTCTTCGAGTGTCGCTTTCATTGCACTTCCTTCCATCCATCCGCAAATGCTTTTTCCGTATAAGCGTCGAAAATCTGATCTGCAATTTCGACGCTTTTCGTCCATTCGAATTCTTCAGGCCAGACTTTCGGCGTGTCGCCGGGCGCACATTCGATCTCTCCGGGCAAAAATGTGCCAACCTTGAATGTTGGGTTGGAAGGATTGCCATAAGCTTGGATACGAATCGACCCCACTTCGGCGTCTTTGCGAACATCCAAAATTCTAACGGTATCGCCGGGGTATTGAGGAGTACGCCATGTCATTGGAATGGCTCCTCGCAATCTTCCGCGTACCAGTCGGCGTCTTCGGGGATCGTCCAGCCGGATTGAATACCGGCTCCGGAATCTCCCTGATCGTAAACAATCTGACGAACTTTGCCTGTCTGATCCGAGAAGCTGATTTTCGACGGGCCGGGATCGGTGATGAGTTGCAAATATTCTTTGCCGATCTCAGCGACGGCTTCCGGCGTCACTGCCATCTCTTCCTGAAAATGTGGAAATGCTTTTTCGACAGCGCGGGCGATATCATTGTCCGCATAGTAGTCAGTATTCAGATCACGCATTTTTCCATTAAGGAAATTGGCAATGATTTGGCATTCTTCCTGAACGCGCTCACGTTCTTCTGGTGTAGCATAAAAGCCGTCTTTCGCCGCGATCACATGAATTACTTCACGCTGATTGAAACGATAACGATAAACATGACTACCGGTATAATGACCGGAGATTTCGAATTGCTGAACAAGCCACGGTTTCATCATAGCAACGCTCCTTGTGCAGGCACGTCCTTATAAGATGCGCGGCTAACGATGGTTTGCGGCTCGTGCGAGCGCTTGTCTTCGGTATGCTTCTTCACCGTGGCGCGGATTTTGTACCGGCGTCCAGCTTCGGGAGACTCGGCATTACCCGAATAGAAGTGGACCATGTTCTCGCCGTGATCACCACGAATGGCAATCACCAGACCGCCCCCGAAATCGTTGGTGTAGGGCGTCGTGCGCAGTACCGTGCCGATCAACTCGACGCGTGCAGCAACCGGTGCATCGACGAGCTTTGCAGCAGGCAGCGCGGCTTTGGCGTCCGCCTCGGTCGATTGACGCATGGCCTTCCCGACGAACAGGCCAACACCAGCGAGGACGAGGCCCATGCGGCGCGCATCGACGTATTCCTGATTGAAAGCCAGACGCAGGTTTGAACCGAAATCACCGGTCGCGTTTTCCACATAATCCACGAGCGCATAGAGATTGAGCGGCTCCGGGCACTGAAAATCATTCAATTCGCGCAGACGGCGCGAATCGGAATCATTATAAGCTCTCTGTGAACGGAACAGCGCGAGATCACCTTTGATCTGTTCGCGACATTCACGCGAATAGCCGCCATTGAATTTGGCGACATGATAGCAAGCCTGCACAAGTTCATCGAGGTTAAAGAGCATGCTCGAAGAACGCATTTTCTCTTCGGCGTCTTCACTCGGACTGTCAGCGAAACGCACGAAATTCAGCATCTCGACTGCAAAGAACGGATCGATACCGAGAAAATCGTGAAGGCAATTGGAGCCAACGATCTTGACGCCTTCACTGGTCTCGCAGACGAACACGTCTTTGCGCCAACGCTTGGTACGACAATGATCACACTCACCGAGGCGCGGCGTGAAGGATTCAGCTTCGGCTCGGCGCGCTTCATCAAAGACATGGGCGTAGAATGTCTTGCCGTCCTCGGAACGTTCAAAATGAGCGAGGATGGCACCTTTCTCGCCAACCATCGGCGGCATCTGGATTCCGAGACGTACATAAGGAACGAGAACTACGCGATCCCAAATAAGCGGATGACGCCTTTCGACCATGAAGCGATGCGTGTTGATGATGCCGAACGCCTGCTTGTGTCTAGAGGCGATCTTGGCGAATTTCTTGATACCTTCGCGCACGAGGCCGAGATAATCCTCTTTGACCGTGACGAGGACGGCGACATCGCCTTCACGAACGGGACGGCTCCAGCCTGTTTCGATCTCGTCGGTCATGTGCGCCTCCCTTGTTCAATATACGGACCCTAACCCGGCGCTTTTTGATTGTCAACCCACGAAAGCCAAGAAAAGCGGCGGGCCAACCACATTTTTCAACGAGCTTACGACGCTCTCCGATGTGGAAGGTAACGCGTCCCCCTTCACGGCACGTTCCAGTAGCGAGGCCTTTTTTATGGGTGTCATCCCACTTCTTCATGAGGTTGTGGTCCTCATTAGCCGGTGACTACCGGCGCGTTCTATTTCCTGTCGTATTGATTGAGCGCACGAACGATCAGACGCGCGATCTTTTCATCGCCACATTGGCAGATCAGCGTGTGCCCACAATTGTCTTTGCCGTATTCGACGTATAGATATACATCGAGCGGAAACTCTTTAATACGGCAGTAGCGATAGGCGGTCGTCTTTCGTTTATTGACGAGACGATGCGGGATAATATTGGCCTTTTTCAACGATACAGCAGCGCTCATGCTGCCCCCGACGCTGTCACGATGCTGCCGTCGCGGCTGTAGCGCCATGTCTGCACGCGCTTCCACCAGCGATTGCTGATGAGAACATCTTCCTTTGTATCGGGGACATTCGGATCGGCTGGGACATAGTGAATCACATCAACCGGATCGCTTTTGTCCACTGAGCGCTTCATCTGCTCTACCGTTATAAGCCGGGCCGCGAATGCAAATGCAGGACCTTTCAAAACGAAAGACCGGATATAGCGCTCGCCGCTCATCGTATGCTCAACGTGAAACAGATTCTCGGCCTTCTTTTTCTTCATCGATCCACCACCTTTTCTATTGTCTGGCTGTCTATCCTACTTTTTCTCCATTGTCAACCGGATGCAGCCAAAAATTAATGCCGGATCAAAATGCCGTGTCGTCGAATATGGTCGGTTTTCCCGCAATCGCAAAGGAATTCGAAGAGTTTAGCCCGATAAACCATAATGGTCTCGCCACCGCCTTTGCGTGCTTTTGGCACGATCAAATCGGGCGGAAGTTCCCCGTTACGAAAATCTTTGATCGCATTTTCAAGTGCGAGCTTTTCGACGCGAATCGTTTCAGTCTGATGCCCGTGAAAGTCTTTCCAAAGGGAATGCCACTGATCGTCAGTCAGGGCAGCATCCGGCCTCGAAGGCTTAATCTTTTTTGGCATCGATACCGTAACTGAGAAGTGCCTGTATATGCAGCCTCAAGCTTTCATAGCCGTAGCAATGAATGTAGCCCGGCCCCTTGGTAACATCTTCGGTAAAAAGTTTGACGGCGTCTTGTGGAATATCGGACTGATCCCATTCCACATTGATGACGCGTTTGCGCCACCCGAGCTTGATCATCCCTCGCGTCGTCGTGACGAGAAACCATGGATGCATCTGGCCGTATATTTCATCGGACGAAAAGTATTCATTCGGAACGGCTTTCGCGTAGATGAGATGGCCTTCGAATGCCGCGAGGAGTTGGGCTTTCTCCTCGGCGCACGCTGCGATCACCTTCGGGTCTTCGCGGTAAGTGCGTCCTCGGATAATATTTTCGATGGCTTCGACATGCGATCTGATCGCCCAGCGATCTTCGTTATCGAGTTCGCGTTGCGTGTACGCAATCTCGATGTTGATTCCGTACCCACCTCCGCCAAGTCCGCCCCAGCTTTCGCCCCATATGAAGTCTTTGTAGACGAGGCCGTTCAAATTCCTACTTTCATCCATGTCGATTCTTCCCCTTATACTTTTGCCCACCGGCCAAGTTGTTTGCCTTTCGGCTCGATCCAGTGCAGCGTCTGTTTCCATTTTGCCAGACGGCCTTCCTGCCAGTTGATATAATACTGCGTACTCTTGATACTATGATCCCTATTGGCGAGTTCGCGTTCTTTCAGATTGTCGAAACTGGGCATCGAATAGTACCGAAAGAAATCCTTGTTCGCTTCTCTCAGTTCGTCGAAATTCTGACGATTGATAATGAAGCTTTTCATCTTTCCACGTTCCTGCAAATTTTCAGATTCTTTCATCACGTGGATTGCAATTTCTTCCGCAGCGATCTTGGCGCGTCCCTTGATCATATTTGCAACACGTTCTTTGCTGCCAGCGATTTCTTTGACGAGATCGACACACGACTCCTCAAAAGGCGCTTTGCGTGCGCCCCAGCATGAGGCCGTTTGAAAGCCATCACCGGGACGTTCATATCCGTGATGGGCAATCGTGCCTGTATTGGCAAGAATCGGTCGCGCACAGATTTGGCACGTCAGCGCTTTTGCGTCGCGTTCCGCTTTGAGGAGCGCCAATTCTTTCGCGCGCGCTTCTTTCTTGGCTGCGCGTTCGGCTCCGGCTTGTTTGCGTGCGGCTGCATCGTCGATGCCCTGCGCCTTAAGTTCGGTGACGCGTTCTCTGAATTCTTTCCAATTGTCGCGCCTGTATCCGAACATCGGCACCTCCCTCGTTGATGAGGAGCTTATAAGAAAATCTCACGGCATTGTCAACCCATGAAAGCCAATGCGGAAAAATCGAGACTTTGGCTGGAAATTTACCCGTAAAAATAGGGGCTTGACCGAATCTCCGGACCTGCTATGAATCCCGACAGGTCGAGTCGGAGAATAAATGTGACTGCCACGAATTGGACGGACGCACAGGTTGCAATCTTGCGCGAGCTATGGCCCACGAGCACATCGGCGACCGATATCGGAACCATGTGCGGGAAAACCAAACGGGCGGTCATAGGTAAAGCAGACCGCCTCAACCTCGGAGAAAAACTCCAGCGCAATCTTCACAAGCAACGCCCAAACGCGCGAAAGAAAATCGTACCTACTGTCGAGGCTCAGATTTCCGTAGAGCCCGCCGAAGAAAAAGAAGAGGACGAGGATGATTACGGGTTGCCAAAATTTTCTGTTGACGTGTCAACGGACGCCGATCCTGATTTCCCAGTGACGCTGGAACAGCTTGAGCATGGGATGTGTCGTTGGCCGATTGGAGATTCGCAAACCGAGGATATTCGCTTTTGTGGGCAGTCGAGTAGAGGAAAGCCTTTCTGCGACTCACATGATGCAAAAGCCTATACGCCGCATCGTGGAAAATCGGCAGCATATTCTCCTCCACGGCAGCGACGTTTCGGAGGTTACCGGTGAGAGATTTGGCGATCTATCTTGATCTCGATGGCGTGATGGCAAATTACGATGAAGGAATTCGCGATCTCGGCTTCAATCCTGATCCTGCAAAAAAGAACGAACTGAATCGGTCAGGATCGAAAGACCCCTTCAAAAGGGTAATGTACGAGGCGATTCGCGGCACAGAGTTTTATCGCGACTTGCCGTTGATGCCCGGAGCGGTCGAACTTTATCGGACCATAAAAGATGCCGATCCCATCATTGTAACGGCGGCTCCGAAATTCGGCAGTACTGAGGATGACTACTATTTGAATCCTTACTGGCTGGGGGCTGCATACCATAAGCGGTACTGGACCGAATATACGCTTCTACCGCAAGCTCTCTCATATGAAGTCCTGCACGCTGGCGAGACGGTTCCAGTTCTAAAAGACGAACGCATTCCTATTCCGGATACGCGTTTTATATGCACGACTTCGGCGCGCAAACAGGAATTCATGCATCGCAAGCATAGTCCTCATCAACTGCTCATCGATGATCGCAAAGCCAATTGTGAGAACTGGATCGCAGCCGGTGGCTACGCAATTCTCCACGTAGATGCCGAGACCACAATCGCCCAACTCAAAGCTTATAGGATGGCCCATGCAAGCTGAAATGATAGAAGTTTCCGCCACCGACCCTGATAGTGAAGTCATCGTCCGATTTCCAAAGGATCAGTGCGTTTCTTTTCCGAATATGCAGGCGCTGATCGGTGCTTCCGATACACTTGCCAGTCTTTCGAACTGCTGGCGAGCCGATCTCGACCATGGTAAAGCCGAGGGGATTCGCAAAGAGATCGCAAATGCTATCGTCGATAGGGTTCGCGAAAAGCTGGCTCAAGAGAGCCCACAGGCTGCCGCACAGTTTCCCGATGTCTATATGGGCACCCAATGGACCATCATAGCCCATGAAACACCAGACGGCATCAAAGCCGGAATCGAAGTCCATGTTGGTCATCTCATCAATACGATTGCCGAGCTTCTAGGCCCTTTGGATGGCGGACTCCTGCCCAAGTCTTCTGAAAAACGTCATTGACGAATGGGTAATATCGCGGACGACTTCGCGTTAATCGCGAAGAACTTAAAGCGCCTACAAAATCCGGAGGAAGAACGATTAGCGGATTATTGCGCGCGTTGTGACAACGGAGGATGGGTCCAGATATGGAGCCCGCGTCCGCCAGCATTTGGGATATGCCCAGATTGTTACAACCCAATGGAATACCCTTCGCCATGAAGGATTTCATGACATTCGTCGCAAAAGAATTTGATGGCACACACTTGCGGCATATACATTTCGTTCGTTGCCCACGAAGTCATGCTCCCGGAGGCTATCGCTCCATTTTAAGTTTAGAGGCGTTTCGCGGGAGAGAACGAGATAGATTAAACGTTCGACATCGTCGTCGGGATAAATTGGGACGCTGGTTCTATGTAATTCAATTCTACGATTACATGACTGAGAAAATCGGAGTTCGACAAACCTTTGCAGACCTAGGCATTCCGCGTCAGCCTTCGGCTCCTTATACCAAACATTCTTCAATATGGGATTTTTACATAGCAATTGGGTATGACTACAAGAAGAAGCGTTACGGAAAACTCAGAATTCCCGATTGACATCCGACAGAAACTGTCCTTAACTATGACATCAGGGAGGCTGCTATGTTTGGGCTACTCGTCGGTGCACACCAGATCATGTCATTAAATCCGGATGGCGGAAGAGCCCTCAGCGATTATGAAATCTGGTGCCGCGAGAAGGGTTGCCAGCATGCGCACTGTCCCTGCTATTGTGACCATCCGCAGCCTTTCCTTCACGATGGGAAGCTTGTATGTGGGGAGTGTGCCATCGTGGACGGCAACTTCTGTGAAATGATTCCCTGTTATCCGGAGACCTGCGAGTGATAGAATATAGAAAGCCAAGCGAAACGCCGACCAAAGATGGCTGCTACTACGCCAGATTCGACGAGGAAGAAGATGGAAACATCGAAATCGTCGAGGTCGCTTTTCATCGGGATGCACATGTTTGGCGCTTCGGCGTGACCTTCCCGGCAAGACTTGACCAATTTACGTGGTTCGGTAGTGTGCGTGAGATTCAGGAGGGGTAGTTGACAACCCACGCCAGCCAATGGTAGGGATCGTTAACCTCGAAGGTCTGCCATGAAAGTCACGTGGGAAATCTCAGATATAAAGTGCGGACGCCGCGCCCGAAAACCGGGAACGAGCGAGACACTAATCATTGGATATGACGCTTCGATTGAGCCGCGAACCATACATGACGCTCCAGCAAATCGAACGATCACGTCGTTATCCGATGGATCGCTGATCGCGCAACGTCTCAACAATCAAGAGGTGGCCGAATTCCTGAATAAGTCCGAGCTATTACCTCTCGAACTTCTTCCAGAGATCACAATTCAGGTCGGATGAGATGCTCGTCGGAATTCTAGGGGGAATTTGCGTTATTGAGGCTTTCGTCCTCATAATGAATTATTTCCAACTCCGGTCATGTGTGCAAGCTTTTATCGAGATAGAGCAGTCCGTCCGCAAAGTCATGGCGTTGGCCTTAGAAGAAGAAAATTTATACCTTGCAAACATTACACACCATAAAGAACAGAATAGTTTTTTAAAGAACGACATGCTCGTCGAACAGAAAAAACGTCTTGCGGCTGAGAAACGTCTCGCCGAACTACTCAAAGAATCACAACCCAAACAAGAGAAGAAAGCACCATGAGCGAACAAGCTTGGGGGCATGGAGGCTTGCGTGGTTGGGGGCCATACGAACTCATGTTGCGAGAACACGCGCAGGAGAGATTTGTCTCTGCGATCCGTTCCACTCTGCTCCAACTGAATAGTGCATGGAATTTCGACCGGGTTGAAGGTCCGATACTCATGCCGCGCTCTTTTATCAGCCCGTCCTATGACGGCGATGATGTATGGCTGCTTCAGGCGAAGCTGGGAGAAGACGAGGCTGTTCTGCGTCCCGAGACTACAGCGTACAGCTACGAAGCCGCAAAGACGTTGCTGATGCGTGGTGATCGCAAAATGCCTCTGTGTGTCTGGCAAGTCGGCAAGTCATTTCGGCGCGAACAGAGCGATGGGGCGACCGCTGCGAAATTGCGCTTTTACGAATTCACACAATTGGAATTCCAGTGTCTCTATTCACCAAGAACACTCGCCGATTATCGTTCAGCGGTCGTCGAGCAGATGTACAATACGATTGCCAGTCTCACACATCTCTCAACGCGGTTCGTGACAAGCGACCGTCTTCCATCCTATTCGACGAAAACGGAAGACGTTGAAGTGGAATGGAATGGACGGTGGACAGAGATGTGCAGTATCTCCGACCGTACAGACTATCCGGATGCCAAGGTTTTAGAGGTCGCCATCGGGCTAGACCGGATCGTGAGTTGTCACGGATGAACCGCGACGAAACTTTGGTCGATCTCATCGAGAGATTGGCGAAGACCAAGACTCAGAAATTTCATCGCTATTGGCATCCCGATAGTGAACTATGCGCCGACATCGCTCGCTGCGCCGGAACCTATCGTGATTATGATCGTCGGCAAACCTATCCGAATTATCTCGATAATCTCAGCGAAGCGTGGGGATTGATTCCGGATAACTATCTGGTTTCGGAAGTCAGTGACGTGCAAATGAAACGAACTGAAACTATCGAAGCCACTGAGTTTATCGTCACGAAGTCAGATCACTGGTACATCAGCCTGATTCCAGAAAATTCTACGCTTCCTCAATTCATTAAGAAGGGGGAAGAGTTAATCTGGCCGAGCGCCTCTCATATCAATCTATGTTATGCGGTATGTCTTGTCGCGCTAAAAGCACGACTCGCAAATGTCCGCGCAGGAGTGGAGATACAAACATGATCAAGACCGCACGCTACAACGGCAAGGAAGGCTTCGAGGCCATATGTCACGTCTGTACAAAGCGTTCGTTCTTTCCAAGCCGAAAACGATTACCGGATCAGGTCGTCTCGAAAAAGTTTCGACAGGGCGGCTGGGAAGTCAACCAGAACGGCAAAGATGTTTGCCCAAAGTGCATCAAAGAACGCTCCGAAAGAGTGACTCCGGAAAACCGTGTATACGCAGCGGCTCCAGAAGAATTACCGCTCAATGCGTCGAATGTCACTCGCGTGATTTCTACATGCGGCGTCCCCGCTCCTCAAGTCGTCGAGCTTGAGCATAAGTCATGCCGGAAATTCGAAATCAAATTTCTCGGACATGCCGAAGTCCAGTTTGGGCAACTTCTTCATGCCGAAGGCGAAGTTCTTCGCATCTTCAATACAAAACGAAAATCCAGTTACATACGTGCAAAGCTGGAACATACCGAAGATACGAGCAGCATGAAGCTCAATACCGGCCTGTCATGGTTCCTGACGCTTGAACCGAATCTGCCCGCATGAGACGCCCTCGCGATAATCACGGGCACTTTATTCCGCTGGAGTGTCCTTTCGCCGATTGCGGCGCTGGCATTCTCGTCGAGGATAGCGACGGCGTTTGGCGCTGTAACGGGCTCATCGATCCCGGCAACAATGAACCGCTTGAAGCATGCCCTTTCAATCATACCGATGGCGAGCCGTATATTGCCGGATCGACTGTGAAGGAATGGATGGCGTGGTTTGCGGAATGGTATCGCAGAGAACGTGAACGTGGGGACGAAAAACTCGCCGCAAAAGGTCTTGCTTACTAGGAGGACGCGATGTTGTCGAAGAAATTTGTGACTCATCGAGGATGGAACAACGGTGAGCTTATGCGCGATTTTGAAATTGACATAAAAGAAAAAGAAGAAGCTGGATACCGGCTGCATTCATGGAATTATCTGCCATTTATGTCTTCTTCTCCGTGCCTGACAATCATGGCAATCTACGAGCGTGAAGAAGCCCAGATTGGGCCTGCGCTACCCGAGTAGGCCGAAAAATTCTCAAACCCGCGTTAACCAATATTTGACACCCTGATTTAGGACAGGTAGTGTCGCGAACCCTGACATAGGATTCGCAGTGCCTCCGCTTCCCCATTCGATACCCGACCTAAAACGCGCTTTCGCCAAGTTCAACCGCGAAAATGATATTTGTGTCATGTGCATGGGGACTGGGTGCCGTCCGGAAGCCTTTGGCGTCGGTAATCCCATCAAAGACAAAACGTGTCTCAAATGTAAGGGCCGTGGCTTTATCAAGAAGCAGGGTGCCTAATGGAAACGATTGATAATGTTATCATAAACGGCACGGCTTCGAAAAATGAGGCTGCCCATCCGGGCTGGAAAATCGAAGCGACCAATCTCTTTCTCGATTTCCAGAAAACTGCGATCAATCCTTTTACGGTTGAAGACATCCGTGCCGCTCATCCTTACTTTGACAAGCTGACAGCGGTAATTTCCGGATGGGGGTCGATTCCTTTAAATCTCCAGCGGCAAAACTTCACCGTTAAAGTCGGACATCGTACGCATGACGACGAAGGAAGGCCACTTCGCCATCATCTCGGTTTGTGGTGGAGACCAAACGAACTTTTCGACAGGGAGTATGTCGAATCAATTGGTTTTGTTCTTCTGAGCGGTGACGAGCTTGTCGCGACGACTCTTCAGATGATGCGTCAAATGACGAGCGAACAAAAAGATATTTTTCTCAACGGATGGGCAGAAATGGAAAGTAGTGCAAACCCCTGATATTTGCGTGTTTCATGGATTTTGCCCAGATGGTTTTACATCGGCATGGGCTGTCTGGAAAAAATTCGGCGATGCAGTCGAATATCGTCACGGATCGTATGGATCACCACCGCCAACTGTAGATGGTAAGCATGTCCTGCTTGTCGATTTCAGTTACAAACGTCCGGTTCTCGATGAGATGCTATTAAAAGCAGCGTCGATCACCATATTTGATCATCACGTAACTTCGCAGGCCGATCTACAGCCTCTTCTCGACAGCGGCAAAGTCGGAGGCCTGTTCGATATGAATCGCTCGGGATGCGGACTGACGTGGGATATTCTGCATCCGAATATCCTTCGGCCTCGTATCATTGATTTCGTCGAAGATCGTGACCTGTGGCGTTGGAAGTTTGGCGACCTCACCAAATTCGCTTGTCTTTGGCTGGACTCATTCGAGATGAAATTCGATCAGTGGGATGCGGCCTCTGCACAGTTAGAATCCGATCCGACTGAAGCGTACAAGATCGGGTCTTATCTCTATAAACGCCACATGAAGAACTGCGAGTCCATGATCGCGGCGACGCTTCAACGCGTCAATATCGCTGGATTTGACGTTCCTTGCTGCAACGTTTCACATCTTTATTGCTCTGAGGTCGGCAACATTCTCGCCAAACGTGACGATGCACCATTCAGTGCAACATTCTTCATCAACAAGGATGGAGACACTGTTTATTCTTTGCGCTCTATCGATAGCAAAGAAGATGTCAGCGCCATTGCATTGAAGTGGGGTGGCGGCGGACATCGAAATGCTGCTGGATTTCGTCTTAAACCGGGAGAAACGCTTTGACAATTGATTCGACGAAAGAATGGGATCGACATTTACCAGAGGTGCAACAGACACTCATTAATTTGAAGTCTGAGAAAACGATGCATACAGAGAAGTGGGATCGCCGTTTTCTCGAACTAGCTAAACTGGTTGCAAACTGGAGTCACGACCCATCAACAAAATGTGGCGCTGTTATTGTCCGCGCTGATCGAACAATCGCATCATTGGGTTATAATGGACTCTCTCGAAAAACTCCAGATAACCTAGAATTCTACCAGAATCGGGAAGAAAAATATTCCCGCATCATCCACGCAGAAATGAATGCGGTGCTTGCACTACAGGAGCGTGCGGTCGATTATACTTTATATACGTGGCCTCTTCTCTGCTGCGAACGTTGCGCTGTCCATATGATTCAGGCAGGCATTACGCGTGTGGTCGCACCGGAAGCCTCTGAAGATGCTTTGAAACGCTGGCAAACATCTCTCTTGAATTCTCTCAAATATTTTCGCGAAGCTGGAGTCGCAACTACGATTATAAAATGATCTCGCTTGCTAACATTCAAAGTCACGGACTTGTAGGACATTACGAACGCAAAGGCATCTATGCGGTCGATGAGATACTTCCGTTTGTCCGGCATGATGATGAATGGGTGTTATTCGACGGCGACGAGGTCAAGATGAGTTCGGCGCGCTACCATCTTTTCACGCGGCAAACGGCTTGCCAGAAGTGTGGAATCATCGGACTTTTCTTTGCGAAGGAAAGATCGGTGTTTCGCGATAAACGTACACCGGGAAAATTCTATCCAAGCAGCCACAGATTTCATTTTAATCTGTACGGAATAAACGCTCGCGGACATCAGGTGATGCTCACCAAGGACCACATCATGCCCCGTGCGCATGGTGGATCAGATGAACAAAGTAATTTCCAAACTCTATGTGCACCTTGCAATAGTCGCAAACGTGATCGTCTTCCGAATGAGACAGATCATGAGTATGCAGAGCGCAGGAAATTAGAACTTAAAATTGAGAAAGAGCGGAACGCAAAACCGTCTATGCACAAAGGTGTCAATAGTTCTCACTATCCTTGAGAAAATTTTTAAATCCCGACACTTGCGGTCAGATAGAATCCATCATAGCCTTCCCTCTCCAATTCACTTGAAGGGGTTCAATATGGCTGCCAAATCCAAACCGCTGGTTCTGGGCTGCGACGCAATCGACACAGCAACCGGCTGCAAAGGTCGGCTGACAATTCGCTATGATCAGTTCAATGGGAACATCATGTGGGCTCTCCAGCCCATGGTTCCCAAAGGCAAAAACGAAATCCCGGAAGCCTACTTCATCGATCACTTTACTCTCCGACGCACGGGCGACGGCGTTTCAGGGTCTGTTCCGCCCATCGACGACACTGTTACGATCCAGATCGGCGATAAAGTCGAGGATATACTCACTCACTATCAAGGCGTTGTGATGGAAAAATGTACCTATCTCAATGGGTGCGTACGCTTTTCCGTCCATGGGGAAATTCCCAAAGACAGCGAAAATGGTCTTCCGCCAAAGGGAATTGCGTTCGAACACCAGCGCCTCAAACGTATCGGAGAGGGTATTCCACGGCCTGAAGGCGCGGAGCCGGAAAAAGCCGGACAGAAATCTGACAAAAGACCCACTGGTGGTCCAAGCTTCAAAGTGAGTTCTCTGGAACGGCGCTGACCTCTTGCCATCGTCAAAAACCCCTCGGGCGATGGTCAAGTCGATGCTGAGGGACGTGACTCCTGCGTCCCTCCATTGACTTTTCCGACTGGTCCGGTCATAAAGATCGACAGAGGATTCGATGTCATCCGAACGCGCACCAGTTATTCAGCCTGACGACAATCTCCCGACTCTCACACTTCCTCATAGTGTGATCGAAGAGGGCTATCGTGAAGTCGTACGTGTGTGGGTCAAAGAGACACCCGGGACACGCAAGAAATCGATTGCGTGTACGGTTCGCACCGTCTTCCAGAATTTCGATGGTTGGGCCGATACGCTGGTGACTTTGGCGCGCAACATCGTCCAAGACTTTCGTGATCCGAATGGAACCGAGACAAAAGACGATCTTGACGCAATGGCTTTCGGCCTTCTCATGCAGGCAGCGGAAACCATTCCTGCGAATGCACAGATCGAAGAATTGCGTGACGAGATGGAAGGGCCAATTCAGCCTATCCATGAAGTCGAAGTAAATACAGGCGCAGCAAATCATCCCGGCTTGATCGAAATTCCACTTTCCGTGCTGCAAGACTCGGAATGGAGGCAATTGATTTCCGTCTGGTATCTCGCTGAGGTGCAGGATTGCGAGGGATGCGGAAACGATCATGATGAGCAAACAATCATTTCCGGAAGCGAAGCCCCACTTTCAGCCGAGAAGTTCGGAGAGCTTTTAGCGACGCTGGCAAAGGCGCATGCGGAAGGCACAACGAAAAGCGAAACGGAGCGCTTGAAGTTTCGAGGCGTCGTCGAGAAATCCTTTTACGAATCCATGTCAAGAGGATTGTCGAAAGCATGAGCCGTACGCCACAGCATCAGAGATGTCCGTTCTGCTTATCCAGACTTGATGGGAGCACTGAAGTCACTGGTGAAGATGCGCAGCCGAAAGAGGGCGATATTGGAATCTGCTGTTACTGCGGCGGTTACGTCTGTTACGACAAGTTCGATATGATCCGTGCTTTGTCGAACGATGAACTGGAAGGTCTGACGGAAATAGAACGGACTCAGATGATTCAGGCATCCGCACGGATTGCGGAATTCAACCAACTATATCCGAGGCAAATATGACGAATAAAATTCTGACGCCACGCGAAATCCTCGACTTGCCGATGGACGATAATGATGCACGTGCTTCGACAATCCGCGATTATTTCATCAAGATCGCTCAAACGGTCTGGATCGAAGGTGAGGGATTTAGCGGCAAACGTCCGTTCGGTAATAGCGGATGGCATCATGAGCCTTTTGCTGCCTTGATCAAAGCTGGATTGCTCGAAGAAGGTGATTACGAGACCGGCATCCATCTAGTCAAAGAAGCTTTGTTGGAATTATAGGCGTCGGAGGGTTGACAATGGAGCGGTGACCACTAAAGATCGGTTCACCAATTAGAGGGAATTCCAATGTCCGATACGCCTGCACCCGCTCCCACCACCGACGCCACTTCTTTTCTCGATACCGTCAAAAACGCAATCGATCAGGCACATGCCAACGGCACCATCATGAATGGCGCTCGCGACGTGATCGCCGGACGTGAAAACACACGGCGCACGCAATTGCTTGTCTCTGCATTCGACAAACTCGTCCAACTCGACAAGGATTACAACGCGATCAACAAGGCCGACAACTCGGTCTTTACGACCACCGATCCTGCCGAAAAACCGACCGAGACGTTCACTCCGAAACGCCGTCAGGAAATCCAGAAGGCGAAAAAGAATCGCGACGATCTCGTTCAGGCGATCAACAATGCCCTCACCAGCGCAAATTACGATGCGCTCGAAAAGGCGATGAAAAAAGGCGGCGATCAAAAAGGTGCGCCTGCCGGAACTGATTCCGGAGACTGATCTGTGTTCGACGCTTTGAAACGTTGGAAATGTCGCCAGTGCTTCGGCACTGGCGAACAGATCGTCGGCGGCAAGATCATTCGCTGCCTGACATGCGACGGCACCGGCAACGCCATGGTCGATGGGGCCGAAGAACGCCATAAGCGCGAACTGGCCCGAATCAAAAAAGGCAAGCAGGCGTCGTGGTTGGATCACTTCCGCTAATGCAAGCGCTCGCCGATTTCGCTGCAAGTGTCGAACGACACGTTCGAGAAACGCATCTTGATGTCATCATAGGTCTTCTCGACGAACTCGAACGGCGCATCGACCGAGCCGAAGAAATTGCAAAGCGCTGTTCTTATCGCGCCGCACTTAGCGATTACACTTATATGAAAATATTTGCGCATCATATGCGCAAGCATCTTCACGATTCCAGCGGCGACACCGCCATCCGCTTTAGCGATAGACTTGCCGATGCCGAGAGAAATATTCGTGGCATGCGGATCGGCATGTACGATAATGTTTGCTTGAAGTGTGCAGCCTGCCAATCTCGCGTGAAACCGTGGCCCGATCATACAGTTTTCAATCACGCACCGATTATCGAACCCGTTGTAGACATTTTTGGCAAACCTTATCAGAGGCATAGAACCTTCTCGTTGAATGAGGTTGCAAAACTAGGTGGTCGTACACTTGTTTATGGTCACAGGCATTCCGAATTCCTTCCGGCGTCTCATGATAGTATCCGGATACATGAATTGCCAAATGGCAAGTACGCCGTCGATATCGAGACAATGCCCCCTTAAAAATAATTGGCTCTCGCTAGTTGACAATGAAATCCTAGTTCGGTATACCCCCATCCAACGAATTCAAGAAGGGGTCGCAGACATGGCAAAGAAGAGCTTCAAAAAGTCCTCAAAAACCGAGGCCGAGACCCCGAAAATCGACCTTTACGAGAAGGTCACGCAATCCATCATCAATGCCCTCGAAGCCGGTGTGCGCCCGTGGATGCGCCCATGGAACGGCCCGGAGGGTTGTGGTGGGCTGCCGATCCGCGCCAATGGGCAATTTTACAGCGGCATCAACGTGGTGCTTCTGTGGACGGCTGCCGAGGTCAAAGGCTTCTCGAATGCCCGCTGGATGACCTTCAATCAGGCCAAGGAGCTTGGCGGCATGGTTCGCAAGGGCGAAAAGGCAACCATGATCGTCTATGCCAGCCGATTCGTGCCCAAAGACGAGAAGGCGCGCGCCGAGCGCGACGGTGACAAGGCCCGCGAAATCTCCATGCTCAAGCAATATTTCGTCTTCAACGTCGAGCAGGTCGAAGGGCTGCCGGAAAACTATTACGGTAAGCCTTCCAAGACGCCAGAGACGACCAAGGCGAAACTGGAACGCCTCGATCACATCGAAGCGTACTTCGCCGCTACGAAGGCTGATGTTCGCCATGGCGGCAATCAGGCCTTCTGGTCGCCGGGCGAAGACTTCATCAAACTGCCCGAACTCGATACCTTCAAGGATGTCGAATCCTATTACGCCACGAAGGGTCACGAGTTTGTCCATTGGACAGGCGGCAAAAGCCGTCTCAATCGCGACTACTCAACCCGTTTCGGGTCCGAGGCGTACGCGGCGGAAGAACTCGTCGCCGAAATGGGATCGGCATTTCTCTGCGCCGTCCTCGGCATCACGCCGGAGGTTCGCGAGGACCATGCGCAATATCTCGGTCACTGGCTGAAAGTCCTGCGCGACGACAAACGCTTCATCTTCACGGCTGCGGGTGCAGCACAGAAAGCCGTTACGTTCCTCAACGGATTCAGCGGCACTAAGGATGTCATACCGGAGAACGATGAGCCGAGCGAAACCGAAGCGCAGGAGGCCGCATGATGAAGGATGATACGCTCGAAGCTGCTCTCGTGCTCGCAACAAATCTCACAGACAAACGTCGTGAGATAGACTCCATTATGATGGTGGCAGTCAACAAAATCGAAGGACTGGTCATGGAGGTTGAATCTCTTCGCCGTCTCCTCATCCGCGCCGATTCCATCATCAATAGAATGTCTCCATACCTTGGCAAAATGGCTATCGATGCAGACGGTCTTCGCGATCTGAATGACCATGGAATCGAGATGCACAATCGTGGGATCGGAGGTCCAATCCCCAAGAAAAAGCGACTAGCCTCCAATCGGCGCTCCACAAACCGGGGCAGTTTCTGAGATGCCACGTGATCCTCTTCCAGATATTGGCGAATGGAAATTGTTCGACCGGGACAGGATCGGTACGCAATTCCAATATCGCAATCCGCGCTATGAAGCGTACATCTGTGAGTCCAGATACTGGACATGGGAAGATGAACGTCAAGTAAAGAAATCTCGCTGGACCATTTGTGTTCGCGGATTCTTCACAATTGGAAAAAACGGACATGTGCGTTATTTCAAGACGCCGGAAGGTGCGATACGGGCGCTTGAAGCTGAGCATGAGGCAATGGGATGAACAATTCTCGCCCTGCATTTCAACTTTACGCGATAGGAGAAAGTCGAAACGGTTGGAAATTCCGTATGATGAGCAAAACGATCTTTACAGATCGTTCGGTTGCTGAACGATACATTCCAGAGTTCGAAGAGAAGTGCTGTGACGAGGAGCAATTAGAATCTGCGGTGCCGGGCACTTTGCAAACTTCAATTACCGAATTGGAGCTTTTCGATGACTGATAATAATCGTCTCAAACGGACACTCGAATTCGATTTGACGGATGCACCAATCATCGCGCATGCATTTGCGATTGCCGCAACGACGGCGATGATGTGCGGCGCTCCGAACGCGAAACAGAAAATGATTCGCTATATGGAAATTATCAAACAAGTGATGCCTGTCGAAGCAACATGGTTCGATGACCAACATTGGTGTGAAATTGGTGTTGCACTAGGAACAGCGACAGGATTTCTTGTGACGATCTTGCCTCCGAAGTGGGATAAGGATTTTCCAAATCCTTCTAAGATCAATATGTACAAAGGCGGCATTATATCGGTCGTTATCGGTCAGAAAGTTTGGCAGGACAATCGTCTCTGCAAACATACATTGCCGGGCTCGTCCGATGTGAAAGCTCTCCATGATGTCTTGAAGGAGATCGCGCCGATGAGTTGTGATGCTGCTTATTACGATCTCAACGAATACGTTAGAAAAGGGTGGGCAGCGTGAATCTACGAATTTCTCATATTATCGAGACGATCTTTGTCTGCACTATCTGCTGGCTTCTGATCCTGCTCGGCAAGCATTATCTCACCCCGTGGTATCCATGGAGTGTGGTGATCGAAATCGTGCAAACACAGTGGATCGTACCAATTGCCATTGCATTGCCCATTTCGCTGGTTTTTCTTTTCCGCGAGGAGACTTAGTGGGGGCTGGCGTGCGCGGGTTGACAATGCCTTCCGGCTTTGCTAGGTAGAGAAACACTGACGAGGAGACGCTGATGCCATTCAAACTGACCCGAGACGAAATCAAGGCGCGCGACATGATCCTTGTCGCGCTCAAAGCGGCTCACACAAAGCTCGAAGACGAGATCATCGCCTATAATGAAAAGCTCGCCGATATGGTGGAAGCTGTCGTCGATGCAAAAGACAAATACAACGAGGTTCTCGATGATGCCCGTTCATTCGCGCAGGACGTGGCGGCGCAGGCTGACAGCGACCTTTCGGAAAGGTCCGAACGCTGGCTCGAAGGCGACCGAGGGCAGGCTGCCAATTCTTGGAAAGATCATTGGGAAGAACTCGGATTCGGACTCGATGAGATCGATATCGAGTTTCCCGAAGAAATCGAACTGCTCGATACCGATCATATCGAGAATCTCGAAGAAGCTCCACAATCCGCCGACGAGGCTTGAACATGCAGTGGTTCGATGTCGATAAGGCTGGTCTGGCGAAGCTCCTCGAACGAAAGGGCAAACAATTCATCGTTCATGAACTCATCCAGAATGCGTGGGACGAAAAGACCAAACGTGTTGATGTCCGTATCAAGCGTATTCCCGGATCACCTTACGTTTCGTTGACAGTTTCGGACGACAATCCAGACGGCTTTGCCGATCTCTCTCACGCTTTCACCTTATTTGCCGAATCGAATAAGAAGGGAAATGCCGAGAAGCGTGGGCGTTTCAATCTCGGCGAAAAACTCGTTCTGGCTCTCTGCCGAAAGGCTTCAATACGTTCCACAACAGGCGCAGTGTATTTCGACGAAGATGGGCGTCGTCGGGGACGAGATACCACAGAAACCGGTTCCATCTTTTATGGCGAACTCAAAATGACAGATGAGGAGATGCACGATTGTCGTAAGGCGATGTCGCTTCTCATTCCTCCCGTGGGCGTTCAGACGAGTTTCTGGATCGATGGCAGCACAACGGAAATTCTGAACGATTTTCCAATCGAAGCACAGTTCGAAGAATCTCTTCCAACCGAAATTGCGGACGCGGAAGGAAATATGCGCCGGACACAGCGCAAAACCGTCGTCACGCTTCACTCCACTTATGGGCGGCAGGCCTGTCTTTACGAAATGGGCATTCCGGTCGTAGAGATTGATGGACCATTTCATGTCAATGTGCATCAAAAAGTGCCATTGACTTTCGAGCGGGACAACGTGACGCCATCCTATCTGGCGCGAATTCACGCCCTTACGGTCGAACATATGAAATATCGACTTACCGCAGAGGAGGTGAATGAACATTGGGTCAAGATCGCCATTCAAGAGCAGGGCGACGATCTCAGTGATGAAACAATTTTACGAATTGCCGATCTTCGCTTCGGTAAGAACCGTGTCTCCTTTGATCCAAGCGATCAGGAAGCCAACAATATCGCAGTGACGAAGGGCTATCAGGTTATCCACGGCGGATCGATGTCGAAAGCCGAATGGGATGTCATGCGCCGGGCTGGAGCTATCCTGCCTGCTGGTAAAGTGACGCCATCGCGACCTGATACGACGATTCCGCGTATAACGATTCCGGAGAGTGAGTGGAAGTTTGGGGAGCGTCTGGTAGCTCAACTTTGTCGGCGTCTCGCGCCGTACCTCATCGGCATTAACGACCTCAAAGTACAAATCTTCAATAATCCTACAGTCTCCGCAATCGCGACGTATGGATCGCGCACGATCAGCTTCAATGTAGGACGGCTCGGCGAGGAATGGTTCGAAGGCCCGTTGGAAGTGATCAACACGCTGATCATCCATGAATTCGCACATGAGAAATCCGGAAATCATCTCAGCGAGGCATACTACGACGCCTTAACGGAGATCGGCGCGAAAATGACGACAGTGGCATTGGAGAGGCCTGAAATATTCCATCCGTTCATTAAAAGGCGACCTAATGTCTGAATTTCATGACTTCTTGGACCCCTCCATCCAATTCATCCCTGTCCTCGATAAGGACGGAGGTGTCATCTTGTATGACATGTACAAGGATGATATATGGCACGGATCGCGCCGCACGCTGGAGGCGGCAATGGCGTACATGCACTGGCGCTACCCGTGACTCGAAAGTGGAAAGACCCGAAGCGAGGAGAGCGTGCTCCATCGAGCCGACGCAAGATTATTGCTCGCTACAAAATCGTCTTTCCCGACTATTCCGAAACGATCAAGGTCAGCTACACCGTCGATATCGAGGACGGCCTCGCATCCTGTTATCTTTTCAAAGGAAAATGGGAATGCGCTGGAATCTTCCATCACGACGACGTACCGAGTTGGGCACAACCGCATCCTCATACATCCCGTGTCCTTGTCAAAGCAGAAAAACTCCATGACATTTCTTAGCAAGCATCAAACGAGACTCTGCATGATCGTCTTTATAGGCGCTCTTCTCATGCTCGTGGCTTATGACGTTGGAAGTCTTCTCGTGGTTTGCCCGGACAAGACACGCACACTGACCGATTGCGCTTTGGCGGCGATCTTCGGCTATGCGATTTCCGAACAAATTCTCGGCATCATGAGAGATTCGAGATGAGCAAAATTCCGCTCGAAGAATTCATTATGTACTGCACCATGAAGTTGAGCGGCATCGATCATCCACATCCGCTCGATGCACGGATGGAGGAAGTTTTCAAACGTCTCGATGTCGCGAGGGAACTAGACGGAAGTACGGAAGAAAAATCAGGTCCATTATTCACGCTGACGTTGATCGAGGGTATTCTCGATATCGTCGATATCGAAGGAGAACCAGAACATGCCACATGACGACACGGTTTATCTTACATCGGATGAATTCACAGCGCTGATAAAAGAGGCAACACGCGATCATACACTTGATTGCGGCTTTGGCGGCGGACGAATTTGGTTGAAGCGTCGCCCGGACGGCAGGATCGCATCGGCATGGGCGCTTCCTTTTCTAGCTGTGATGCGCGGAGTGAAGGAGACGGAAAGTGTCCCTGCTTGAACGCATTGTGGCTCGTCTGCGAGCACGTCATGCCAGAAATCCCGGTAGTCATGAAACAATTCGGGCGCTCTGCATCGAAGAAATCAATCGCATGTCGAATGTGGAGTTAATCGAATATATCGACTACGCCATTCTGGAACGCGAAGATTTTAGACAGGAAAATTCATGACCAAATTTGTGCGCCATAATGGCGTCACCAGCCGGAAAAGTCGGTTGACAACCCGCGCCAGCCAGTTTAGGAAGGCCTCATGAGCGAACCTTGCGAACATTGTGACGGCACCGGACAGGAGCATCCTGACTGCACGGCTTGCAATGGCACCGGCTGGATCATTGATCCAAAAAGCAAGCGCATGATCTGCACCAAATGCGAGGATCGAGCTTGCTCTGTCTGTGACGGTGAAGGTGAGGTGCTGGACGAAGATGATGTCAGGATGTCTGACGAAGAGCTTCATGAAGCCGGGTGTTGCGATCTCGATTGTGAATACTGCGCGGAAGAGGAAGAGGGCGAATGAAGGAATGGACCCCAAAAGTCGGCGAAGAGGTCAAACTCAAAGCTTTCTCCAATGGCTGCCGCAAGCGTCTCGTCAATATTCGCCTCGCCAAGGTCAAACACGTCACAAGGAGCGGCGCTCTTTCCGTAACACTTAGCGCCCATGTCTTTCAGCGTATCGGCGCTAAGAAATTTATGGTGCATGTTCCGAAGAAATATCAGGCTGTTTTATTTTCGCAGTATATCGAGCGCGCCACAAAAGCCGATCTTGCGAAACTTCCTCGCACCATTGGTGGTGGCCGCGCCTTTGCGAGGACAATGTGATGGGTATTCGCGTTGATCTCAAAAACAACCAATCCGGTTATCCTCACTTCGGTGGCATCAGTGGTCTGCAAGGCTTTACCGGATGGAAACGTTTGGAAGAGATTCTGCTACACTCGGGAGAACTGAAAGAAGGTGAGACTGTGGAATCCTTTTATGCCAGTAACGATGGAATCGCATTCTCCATCGAGAAGAAGAAATAATGGCTATCCAGATCGCCGATGCCCTCAGTGATTTCCCCGGCCTCATGCGAGAAGCCGAGCGGCGGGATGCCATCTTCACGCCTATCATCTTGCGCGCACTTCACCCGCGCTGTGTTATCGTCGGATCGTGGCCTTATATCCATGAAGAGGCCAAGGATGTCGATCTCGTCGTGCCGGAACGACCGACACACGCAACGCGTCATCCAATGTTCGAATGGCTCAAGGAGAATTTCGAAGGCTATTACGAAAGCAGCGCCATTGGACACCTCTGGCTCAACGCTTATCCAAAGCCAGTCGAAATCTTTGAAAGCGATTGCTCTGGCTTTGCCCTACCGTCCGGCAAAGTCGCTATCGCATACCCGAAATGTATTCGCCGGGCACGCTTGATTACATGTTACGGCGTAACCATACGCGCCGTATGCGAGGAAACGCAGCCGTGATCCTTCCCCGCGTTATCATATCGGCGCTCGCCGTCGTCGATCTGCTGCATGCCGAGGGTTGGAAGCATACCAAAAATGTTCGTGACAAAGGCGTGCGTGATCTCAAAATACCGGCACCATCCGTGACACATGTCTATCGACGCCCACTGACTTGGGTTCGAGAATTAAGGACATTTGCGTCTTATCATGTGATGCACTTGCCCGGAACACTCTGGCGCGTCAGAATAGGCCGAACTCGAACCAGTTTCTACCGGGTCATAAGGAAGGATACGGTAGATTATCACGGCTTCCTCACACGCGATATCGAAGCCATCGCAGCACACATAGGAGTACTACAGCATGATGAAATCAGCAGCCGAACTCATCGCAACGGTCCTGTCTCGGGATTTGCACGAGGTGAAGACCTCCCGGCACAAGCCTGAAATCTATTCTCAGGTCGCGCTTTACTCTATCGAAGGCAACCTCTATTGCGCGCCCCGACAAGGGCACCGTCCGCCACGTGGCTTCTCATGGAGCCAGTGGAAGGTTGTCGAAGGGCGTCAGCTTTTCATGGCACCCTATTCCGAACAAAAGGTCGCCTAACCGTATAAATCGGTGGCTCGCTTTGATGAAGGCGAGTCACCGATATTGACAGTTACTCAGGGTCAGTGTCTTATCCACCGACACTCCTAATTGAGTCTCCAATGCCGAAGAAACTTGCATGGGCAGCGATTCCTAAGAAGGGACGTGGAGTCATTGCAGCAGCCGCTATTACCGACCGTGAATTGATCGAGGTATCTCCCGTCATTCCGATCCCGCATGAAGTCGCTGTTGGAGGCGCACTGGATGATTATAGCTTTTCATGGGAAGCCGAACTTGAGGATGGCGACCCTGCGAAGGCATTTGCAATCGGACTTGGATATCTCTCGCTGTACAATCATTCGAAAAACTCGAATGTTAGATTGCAGCGAAATTTCTCTTCCCATCTGATTCTCGTGTTCGCCAAACGGGACATTAAGATCGGCGAAGAACTGACGATCAATTACGACATACCGCTTTGGTTCGAGGAGGTAGAATAATGACTCGTAGTATCGCGGAGTGTATTTCCGATGCAATGACCGTGTGGAATCTCGGTCGTACAGGCGTCATGGCAGCCAACCCAAAGATTGTCGCCGATCTTTGCGAGAAGATGTGGACGAACCCAGAATATGCCGATCATCGCGAAATGTGCCGGTACGCCGAACGAATGGTCGTGGCACTTCTAACCGCCCAAGGCGCTCCCGAAGGTTTAATTCCAAAAGTCCTGAACGAACTCAAGTACGCCTCAAGCGGCACCAAGATGGAAACCCATGGACGAGACGTTGTTTCGCGTCGATTGCTGAATGAAGCCCATGATGTCATTCAAGGGCTACTGGTAGAGCTTGCAATCCATGAGACCGAAAAGGATTAACGCTTCCTTACTGGCGTGCGCGAGTTGACAATCACTTCGGCATAGGCTAATACCCATCCACACGAACACGGGAGGCCACCATGACGACAGCAGCGGAACTCGATATCTTCACACCCCGCGAACGTTTTCGGCATTTTCACCGGCTTCTCCGCATAATTCGAAAGACCAAAGACGGTTCCATTCTTCAAGGCAGCATCGAGAAGCGTCACACAGACACATTCCGGAGCGCTTTACATGCCCTGTTCTATACAGGCCGCGCGGCGCTGGGATGGACAGAAGGCGCTCTGAAAGCCCCTGATCGCAAAGTCGCGATCCGCCTTCTCATCAATGCATTCGACCATCGCCGTCGTCATCAGGTTTATCCCTTCACGAAATTTCCATACTGGAAGCCCCATCTGGCGATCCTGACCCGCGAATTGAATGGCGAGATCAAGCACGATCCGGAGTTGCTGGATCGAATGTTGCCCGATCTTTCCGTTCCTTCGCAAGTCGTGCGCATGCCACAAGACTTGAAGGACCGCATTGCGCGCGAACTGGATGCGAGCGGCGCACGCGAAGAGGAATTCGACGCGCCCGATCACGAGTTCGCCGATTATCAGGATGAAGGTTTTTATATGGACGCCAGCGAATGAATGACGACACACTGAAGACACAGCGCGAAGCTGCGTACAATCTCCGGCGCAAGTTGCTCAAGGAGCTTCAAGTCGCATTGGCGAAATGTCGGGCTGCCGGTGACGGCGATTACCTCCGGCACGTCGTCTATCAGATGGTGCGCGACGCATACGAATGTTCGACTTACGACCGTGAATATCGCATGGAGTATGTCGGGCGTCTCGAAGGCGCGCGAATCATTCTCGGTGCAGGCAGCCTGCCAAAGCTGGAGAAGATATCTGCTCTCTTCAAGGAGGTTTTGACTGAGGCGCACGACATTCTCGAAACGGATGGATTAGGAACGCTTCAAACCAGTGATCGTCGGGTTCCGGTTCTCGTGAAGGCGCTTGAGGAGTTCATAGCCTGATGCCTAAACCTGACGTTCTTCTTTATGATGACGTACATCGGTGGACATATAGTCGTGCTGTTTCCGCCGAATCTGCGCTTATTGAAAATTCAAAAGAGGCTGAGCATATTCTATTTCAATATCGCCAACAGCTACGGCAGTCGCAACGTTTTTATCTCGATGACGATTTTGTCAAGAAATCGACTGAAGCTTCTATGGATTTCGATCAAGTCAAAAAGTGGGCCAATATCGCTAGGCTACCTTATAGAAAAATGTGGATAGAATTCGATGGACGCGCTAAAATCGCCACATGCCGCGATCTTGGTACTCTTCTGCATCAATGCGATCCACAAGAAGCATGCCTCAGAATTGGGATGCTATGCGAAACACTGGACGAAGAGACCGGCGTCTGGGCGATGACTGAGTTCTACGACTTAGGCGATGACGACCCGAATTTCCCGGAACCTGTTGCGGTCGGAGGAAATTCTTATTTCTTTGCTCCCGAAGGTCCAAGCTATAAAGTTCTTCATCCGGGGCCACCATGGGAGTCAAAAGAAGGCTCTTGGTATGGTTTTGGCAACGAGGATCATATAAAAAAATTGGCGCATATTAGTCTGGGTTTTAGACTTCCCGATGAATCACTAACGGTCCATCCGGAATTTGAAAATCGTCTAACTTTCATGCTTTCTCAAATGAAGCGTGAAATTCTACGACAACATACAATTCGTACTCCTCGATCCGAGCATCCTAATCTTGCTATAGAGGTTTCGAATCAAACACGCATCGAGCTTGAGGAGAATGCAGGAAATATGCGCTGGCTCATCACTATTCTTGCAATGATGAATCAGGTACCAACAATCAAGCACTACTTTCCAGCAAACGGTCATCGAATCAAGCGCGGGAAATCTGTCCCTTATCTCGATCACAACGTCATCACTCTCAAACTACCGAAAGAAAATTATCTCGCAATCATCAACAGACGTTTGAATAAAGCCGCTGCGGATCGTCGGAAAAATCGCGCACATCTGGTGCGCGGGCACTTCCGCACGATGGAACACGGAAAAGGTATTCAATGTCGCCACGCTCCCACACTGGTCGAGAATGGCGTCGGGTATTGTTTACGCTGTGAGCAAAAAATTCGGTGGATTGCCGAGGCGCAACGCGGTGACGCAAGTTTAGGTTGGGTCAATCACGATTATGTAGTGGAGGCAAACTGATGTGGACGCATCACGAAATTTACGAAGACGAGAACAAGAAAATGCGGGACTCCAGCAACGATCCATACTGTCCGGTCTGCCATTGTCATAACTGGCATGGCGTGCGCTGTTACGAGCGCAAGGGCGAACCTATCGAGGAGTCTCGATAATATGCAATTCTCGACAGTTTATTTTCTTCCGGCGCGCTACGAGACGACGCTGTATGCGCGCGATCTCGCTCATGCCCACGAACTCATTGGCGAACGTGGAATGCGTGAAATGATCTTGCGGGAATATCCGCATCCGGTTCTGCTCCCCTCAGATCACATCTATCAATGGAACTTCGCCTCGGCCATCCATTCTTCATGCTGGCTTGGAATGATCGCGTGCAAATCGCGGAGCGTCTCCGGCTTCGATATGATGCACGATCAGGGACTGCTTCATCTCGTGGCGCATCTCGGTACGCAGCGCAAGGAAGATTTGACAGTCAATTTGACCGACAAGCGCTGCTGGATGATCCTAAGCGCCTATTGGACAGCATGCGAGCTTGAGCAAATCACGCCCGGCTTTTCCCGCTGTCCGGGAGACGAGATCGTCCTTGAGGAAACTGCACCCGTAGGCATGATCGATCTGGCAAAACGGGTGCAAAAATATGTTCCGGATTGGTATGCAACCAATTGCCCTTTCAATACGGAATATGCCACACTGATTCCTGCACAAACTGGTTCTAAGAGGGGCAGCCATGACGAAACAAATTCCACAAAAAGCTGAACAGGCAACAGTCGAAGGTTTCAACGAGACCGTACGTATTTCAAGAAAACGTACTGACACACAGGAAATGTTTTCTGTGACTCTCGATGCCACAGAAATGCCTTTGATGCGTAGCTGGGTTACGACACTGGCGTCGTTAGCATGCGAGATCGTGAAAGTTTATTTTTCTTCGATGGAGCCTCCTCCGCCTTTTGTAACAGGCGAACAAGCAATCCAGCTACAAGCTGCTCTTCTCATGAAGAATGCTGCCGGAATTCTTTCCGGTATCGACATCATCGACCGGATGTTGATCGACTTTGCCGAACACGGTGCCAATCATCCCGGCAGCATCGAGTTGCCAAACGAAGTCGAAGAATGTGAGGACGCAAGACAGGTCGCTTCGCTATGGATCGTGCCGACAGAAGGCGAGTGTCCAGACTGCCATAACCATCACGAGCGCATTGAAGGCTTTGTCGGAACCTCGGCGATCATCCCTGCCAAGAAATTCGGCGAAATGCTCGCGCAAGCCGCGAGCGGTTATGCAATGGAAAAGGCGAGCCAGCCCGGCGAAAGCCTGTCTCTGCGTATGGAAATCGAGTCTGCGTTTCACGAAGCGATGTCCCACTATTTTAAAGATTCCTCTACGAAAGAACACTGATATGGATTCCGCTATCGCTGTCGCTATCACGCGACTTGAGACATTGTTGGATCGTCCGTGGCCGGATTATCACGCGCTTCTTCTGGAACGGGCAGCAGGCATGCGCTCACTCTCACGTGATCTCATCAATGAGATCAGAAGAAAAGATTGGGAAGATTTTCTTTCCCAAAAGGTCGCGCCTGTGCGGCCCTTTGTTACTGTTCCGAACGACTCCGTCGTTGCAGAAATCGCTCTCATCGTGATCAACTGGTCGCTTGAGACCGAGGTCGTCGATGAAGTGAGATACGTCAAGTGTCGCTACTGCCGGGCGCGCGCGAAATGGTACGACACTCTCGATAACTTCAATCATGCTGATGCCTGCATTGTCTATGCGGCAGCGGAGATGCTGAGATGAGCAAGCGCGTAAAAGCTCCTATCACCGCTATTCTTCGTGCTCTCGATAACAGCACCGAGATCATCCTGAGCAGTGACGGCGTCTTCATTGGTGATATTACGATCAGCAGTCACGGTGCTGGCGATCATTATGGTATCGCGATCTTCGTGCGCAATCAAATCAACGAAAAGAACATCGAGATCAAGGAAGATTGATATGCTCGCGCTTTGCCGCTGGAACCGCAACCATTCCGATGCAATACGTGGCTATGCTAACTTGGACAGCGGTTATCTCATCTGGACGACACCAGAACACGCGACGTTCATGGAAAGCCCCGTTGCGCTTTTGTGGTTGCATGAATTGCGCGCCGACAAAGCCGAAGAATTCAATGCTCTCGCGCTCGTTGATGAGGATAATATCATTGTGCGAATTCTGGGGTAACACATGCTCTTCATGACTCAATATCGCGTTACTCCGCTGAGTGAGTACACGCCTAGTATAACCGGCACGACGACATTATTCGCACGAGATATCTTTGAAGCCGAGCAGTTCGTGAAGCAGCGCAATCTTGGCGAGGCGCTCTGCACTCGGCTAACCGACCATTCCATGCGTCCTTTTCTGTGTTCTGAACTTATTCGTCGATTCGAAGTCGAGAAGGCCATGCATGCCGCGTGCTGGCTCGGCATGATCGCGACGAAGTGTGGACTTTCCGAATCTCGGTCGTTGCTAGACGACCTCGGCATCGTTCATCAACTGGCGCACTGTATCGAAGAAAAATATCTCGGTCGTTATTACTTTCCAGCCTTGAATGCGCTTTATCCCAATGTCGCCAAACTCGAACAACGTGTTCCGGGAATGTGGCCTTGCGATGAAGAAGATTTTCTTCTGGAAGACCGCCAGCGCGCGATGCTTCAAAGCATTACTGAGAGTGTCTTCAAAATTTCTCCTTCTGATACGGTGATAGCAGAAGATATGCAGGCGACAGACAGGATGGTGCGCAAGATCAGAACGCTGGTCGGAAAGACCAGCACCGAGGCTATTATCGATTCCGTTGACGAGGAACTGGTGGCAGCCTTAAAGGCTTGACCTCTCGATTCGAATCCCATATGTCGGTTTTCTGGACATGTGGAAGGATTCGGTGTGAACCTCGTATATGCCCCACCTGTGTGGGATAAAGTAAAGCTTTTTCATAGGCTTGAGCGCAGCGGCACCCGATACCTGTGCTTTGACTACGAGGACCCGGAATACGATAAGAAATGGGGCAGCACACGCGATAACATCCTATCCAGTGTCGGAAATGCCATCGGAGCCGCAAAGGCACGGCGCTATGGGCACGTCTATCCGCTTACCGTCCTGACGCGCTGCTTCGACGATATCAAGGAGAGGCTTTCCTACGATCTTAACTTATCTTCTACAGAGCAGGCCATCTTACTTTTGACGGCTCCGATTGAGGCCTTTCATCTCGAACAGACCGAACGGATGGAGTTGGCGCAGAAACGTGGCGTGATCGAATTCGACGACATTCAGTATTTTTTCAAAGAAGGCGACGAAGTCATCGTCGATTTTCAAGGAACGACTGTCGGCGGCGTCTATGAATCGATGTCATTTGTCACGTCCATGTTTGGAGCATATTACGAGGTCAAACTTAAAGTTATTCACAATTTATCATTGATTCTTCAATTCGCTTCCTTGATTACGATAATCGGGAGTTTTGACGGCTTTCATAAGATCGACGAGCTTCCAATTCGTCATATCTCAAAAGCTGAAAAAGAAAGTCTCCACAAACGGGGATTAAAGTATCGCGAATACACCACCGGTCCATCTTACCTTCATTACACAGGAACGCTCGTTCGTTCAAACTGGTGGACCTCAAAGTCATTCCGCGCAACCGGGCGCATCATGATCGATGCTCACTCGTACAGTCAAATCGATTCAAATAGCTGGCGAGATGAGACATATGCGTCTTCTCTCGATCTCCAGAATCAAGAACGCCGCAGTATAGCGTCGCAAAAACTCGTTCTTTCCGACGACGACCTTTGGCGCACATATCCATTCCTGTATGGCTTTAGCTTTGCAGCAAAGACATGGGGGCGCATGGACGTTTCCAAAATGGAGCCCATCCAATGGCGCACACAGGCATGGGATCAACTGGTTCTCGAACCGGAGCATAAGGACCTTGTAAAAGCCCTCGTCGAGTACAGCGGCGATTCTTTCGAGGACTTGGTTGCCGGTAAGGGCGGTGGAACGATCTTCCTGCTTGAAGGACCTCCGGGTCAAGGCAAGACATTAAGCGCTGAGACGGTCGCCGAAGTGCTCAAGCGTCCGCTTTATAGCATCTCGGTCGGGGAGCTTGGAACCGATCCTGATGTTTTGGAGAAGCGTCTGCGCGAGATTCTCGATGTCGCGATGATCTGGAATGCTGTGCTGCTTCTCGACGAAGCAGACATCTTTCTCGAACAGCGTACATCGGACGACATCGTCCGCAATGCGATGGTTGGCGTATTTCTCCGACTGCTGGAATATCATTCCGGCATTCTATTTCTAACATCGAACAGAATGGATTCTATCGACAAGGCATTCCTTTCGCGTATCTCCGTTCATCTTCATTTCGACGAGGCCAGTGAAGAGAAGCGCGCGCAAATTTGGAGGAATCTTCTGCAAGCTGCAAAGATACCGATCAGCGCCAGTCGGGACGAGCATCGGCTTGCCGGGCTTATGAACATCAACGGACGCCAGATCAAGAATATCATTCGTCTGGCGCAGACCTTGGCAAAATCGAAAAACCAAAAAGCCAATTATGACTGGCTCGTCAAAGTCATGAAACTCTGTTATGGCTTGAAGGAGAAATATAAAAATGAGCATAGCTGACGCGGTCTTCATCGGGGCATGCGGAAACGCAATTCTGTTTCTTTTCATGTATCTCATCAAAGTCTGGAAAAAGCCATGAAGATATTGACAACCATCACGATTGCTTTGGTGACGCTTGCTTGTATTGCATTGCTCGCAGGATGTGAAGAACCCATCGTCACGAAGACGACCGACATGGGGACACGACAGGCGGTAGCACGATGCTATAAATTCGGCTTTTGCTACACATGCCGATATCACTGCGGCTTTCACCTGTCGTCGAACTGTCCGGGCTATCAGAATGTGACCGTGCATGTGAAGCAACTTATCTATCATTATAAAAGCGAACCGAATCAAGACTACACGAAGGAAGAAACACAGATAGTGTCTATTGATTCCGTCTGCCAATAAAAGGGAATAACCATGAAAACTCTTCGCTTCATGTACGCAACAGAGCCGCGTTATCCGATTGATGTCGCTCACATCGTCGAGGCATTCCGTCAGTTCGGTTTGTGTCTGCATACGCAAGACGCAGAGCTTGCGTGGAACGAATACAGCGATTCCATGTGCGCCGGATGGATGCAATTGCCGCGTACACAGCGCGAGATCGTCGAGGTTTGCTTGAATTATCTCATCGATGATAACGGCGAATATCCGGTGTTCAATGAATGGGGCAACATCGAGTTTGTCAAGGAGTCCGTGATCGAAATTGAATTCGAGTCCGAGGACGATTGATGGCGACGCTGCTTCTCCTCTTTGTCTTCCAAGTCAAGCACTTCGTTTTAGATTTTCTCTATCAGCCTCCCTATCAATGGAAGAATAAAGGAACATTCGGACATCCGGGTGGAATTCTGCATGCCGGACAGCATGCCGTGATGACATTTTGCCTGCTGCTGGGATTTACCGGTGGCAGTCTCATTGCGCTTTGGCTGGCGCTTGCCGAGTTCGTGGCACACTATCTCATCGATTGGGGTAAGATGAATCTCAACAAGAAGATGGGATGGGGTCCGACGACGCACGAGCAGTTCTGGCAGTTGCTGGGATTCGATCAATTGCTCCACCAGCTTATCTACCTTGGAATCGTTCTAATCTTGAGCACCCAGAAATAGCCTCTTGACAGAGCCTGTCATAAAATCCGACACTCGCGCTTCTCAAGGATTCGCATGTTCGCCACATTCAACACCTTCATTCAGCATAATCCTTTCGTCGCAGGGGGTATTGGCGTTGCGGCTGCCGGATGGATCATGGGGAACATTAAAGAAGCTCCAAAAAATCTCTGGCGGCATATCAAAGGACAATTGACAGTCAAACTGACCGTCTTCTCGGAAGACAATTTCTTTTCTTATTTGAACCAGTATCTCGCGGAAGACCCGTGCGCATATAAAGCTCGTAAACTTGCCATCTCAGAATTCTGGGACGAAGAGAATGAAAAACGTCGTTCGGTCGTCTCGCCGGGTCCCGGAACACACCTGATCTGGCGCGGATGGCGTCCGTTTCTTGTCGCCCGCGATCTCGATGACAAAGAAGGAAAAGGCGGCGATGGATACAGTCGCCGCAAGCAGACAATTTATATCACGACCCTAGGTCGAAAGCAGGACGCAATTCGAGAACTTATTTCCAACGTCTACCAGCACGTGCAGCAATGTGATGACATTCCAATATACATGTGGAATGGGATGGAATATTACCTCATGGATCGCCGTCCGAAACGGAGCTTTGAAACGGTTTATTGCGCGCCGGGCGTGAAAGAATCTCTTCTCAAGGATGTCCAGAAGTTTCATAATAACCGCGATTGGTATTCCGTACGTGGAGTTCCGTATCGAAGAGGTTACCTTCTCGAAGGCCCTCCCGGAACCGGTAAGACAACACTCATATATGCCATTGCTAGCGCTACCGAGAAGCCTATCTTTCTCGTCAATCCGGCTACCATGGACAATGACAACCAGCTACAGCATGCTTTCAGCGCTGCGAAAGACGGCTACCTCGTGATCGAGGACATCGACAGCATCGGCGTCACAGAAGACCGTGCGACACGTGAAAAACCCCTGACGGTCGGCAGTGCCGCGAAGAGTGGCATTACACTCTCGGGGCTTCTGAATGCTATAGACGGCATTGCAAGCCGCGAAGGCCGCGTCTTGTTCATCACCTCGAATACGCCTGACAAGCTCGATAAAGCGCTTCTGCGGGATGGTCGTATCGATAAGACAGTCCATTTGGGACCGGCTGACGCGTGTGTCGCAGTGCAGATGTTCGAACGTTTCCATCCGATGAAGGATCAGGAGAAGTTCTTGTCAGAATTGCAGGCCTATAAAGCACTCCCGATGCCGCAGGCTGAAATCCAGAATTATTTACTTTCGCGAGAGGACTTGGTGGCATGAGACTTCACGTTTACACGACACAACCGGAAGACGTTGCTTCCTTACTAGCGCAAGCGAAAGAATTAGGAATCAAATACACTGTTTACGAGAGTGATTTTGAACAATTTCATTTTGGTGAATGGGACGGCTTGGTTGACATATGGGGATTAGATCATCTTCCCGGTGTTCTTCGTGGTTTGGAGATCGCAGTAGATGAACAATTTAACTTTTCTCAATTACCAAAACGTTTTGATGTATACGGTCGCCGTTTATCGGAAGACGAGGAGAAAAAATGAACGGAATCGGCATCTCCATCATTCCACGATCATGGGCGATTGGGCGCAAGCGTAAGTCCGTTCTCAAGCACTATCGTGGTAATGAACCGTCGATCTGGAAAACTCGGACGACATGGGCATTCGGTCCTCTACGCCTCCATTTCTATACCAATCTCTCCAAGTGGGAAATCATAAGATGAAGGACTGGCAAACCCATTGCGTCGAACTCGGCTTCGTATTGATGATGATCAGCGTTGCGGCTTTCATCGTCGATTTCGGCTGGGAGGGTCTCGTACTGCGTCATGCGCTTGGAGCGATTGCTGCTTGCTGTATGACGACGGGAGCATTGGGCGGAACATCAATCATCATTGGTCTTTATTTTGAGGACTAAAAATGAATGATGATTATCGCATCTACATTGTCTTCCGGGCCGATCTGCCTGAGATGACGCGTGCAAAGGGTGAAGTCCAAGCTGCGCACGCAGCGGCCTCGTTGATCTATCAGTGTGCGCAGCATTCTGCCGGTATGGATGTTTTGCACGACTATATGAACTACGAGGAGGGTGGTCTTTCCGAAACGGGGCTCGTGCATAAAGGCCAGACCAAGATCAACATGGAAGTCGATGATCTTCCAGCGCTCAAAAAGATTTGCGAACGCGCTATCAATCGCAATGTCGATTTCGTGATGATTCAGGATGCGGCTCACACGGTCTTCGATGCGCCTACCATTACATGCGTTGGGATTGGGCCTTGTTCTAAAACGAATGGAAATGCAATCACACGCGGAGCGAGGATGCGGATATGACGGAAAAACGCACACCGCAACAACTGCGCAAACTCTTCGAACTCTACGTCGAGCAAAGCGATGAATATGATCGGCTCGACAAGATAGAACAAGATTTGATCGTCATACTCGACGGCTTAAAAACGAAATGTCTCAATCGGCGCTCGTCCATCCGGAAAGAACTGGAAGACAACGGTATATCCGTGGTGAAAAAATCATGATTATCAAGCCACCTTCCCCTGTAAGCTATCTCCTCGAACAATCCGTCTTCCTTGCGGGCTCAATAGAAATGGGCACGGCGGTCGATTGGCAGACTTCAACAGCAGATAAACTCGTGCAGCGTGGTTTCGCTGTTTTCAATCCACGGCGAGACGACTGGGATTCATCGTGGGAGCAATCCATCGAAAATCCCAAATTCGTCGAGCAGGTCGAATGGGAATTGAGTGCGATAGAACTCGCCGATATAATTCTCTTCTATTTCCATCCTGATACATTGAGTCCGATTTCCTTGATGGAATTGGGAATCGCACTCTCTAGACCGTTTTGCGATATTTTCGTTGTTTGTCCAGACGGTTTCTGGCGCAAGGGGAATATCGACGTTCTTTGCAAGTGGTACGGAATTCCTCAATTTCCGACAATTGATGATGCAATCGACAAGATGGCTGTGCAATGAGTTTAAGCGATTTGATATGCTTGGTCATGTCGATGATTGCATTCGGTTTGGGGCTGCATGTTTTCTTCGACCGTCCAGTCCGCAAGACACTTATAGCGTATGACCGCTGTCCGCATGCGATTCTTCACAGAGTTGCTTCTGATTTTTCATTTGATTCGGACCTCTACAGTTGTGGTGCCTGCGATGCCACATTCAGGTTACCGATGGTCGAGGAACTATGACCTATACTTATGCGACGCTGGCGATTTCCAAGAAGGCCTATGACGAAATTCGTCTAAAGCTCAAGGAGGCTTCATATGACCGTCAGATCGATGAAACCGAGCATATCATCGACATGCACGGGATTGCCGTCACTCCCGAGTGGCTGAAAGAGGAAGAATTTATCGAATTCACGACATTTCTAGAAGCATTGCACGCTTTTTCGAAAGCTCCGACATATTTAGACATTGACGACGACACCATAATTATGGCTGATTACCCCAACCATTTTTATCTCACAGCCGGTGAGATACGGGCGCTGAAAAAGTATGCTGCGAAGGAGCTAAAGTCGTGAAAATCTTGAAATATTCCGTGGTGGCCGTGGGGATGCTCCTGACAACACCTGTCTTTGCTGACGATCCTGCGCCCGCGAATAATCCGGGGACCGTCACTATCGATCTGACGAAACTCGACCAGACTTCACGTAATGCCATTCTTGATGAACTGGCATCCGAACGCGCAAAGACGGCGATGCCTGCCATCACCGTTGACAAGGCAAAGGAATGGGCGATCACCGGCAAAGGGATTGGGGACGCAATTGCGGCATCTGCCAAGGCCATGTCGGTCGGCGTCAATGATTTCATCAAGACGCCAGCCGGTACGCTGACCGTCGTGACGATCTTCCTGTACCTGTTCGGACACGCATTCTGGGCGGCGGTCGGCGGCTCTATTGTTTGGATCGTGCTCGGCTGTGTGATCTGGAGATCGTTCATGAAATTTCACGGGCAGAAGATCATAGCCGATAAGGACGGTCGCATGACAACCATCGAATACGATTGGCATAGTCATGATGCGAAAGTCTGGTCGGCGATTGCACATGCTGCTGTCTTCATTTTCGTGAGTGTTTCTATGACGGCAATCATCTTCAGCGCATAGGTCTGTCATGGCGAAATTTATTGAAGTCACGCGTTCGGTCAACAACAGCGAGACGGAGAAGGTCTTCGTCAATTTCGATCACATCTTCGCTTATGTCTCGACCGATAATTGGACACGCTTGCTGGGCCTGACTCCTGACGGCAGCATTTCCAACATCATGGTCGTGCGCGAGACGGTGGCTGAAATCAGAAAGAGACTGAGAAAAGACTAATGAATGAGAATTCCATCCGACAACTCAGTATGCTGAGAGCGTCGATGGAAAAACATGTAGGAAATTTGTCAACCTCTATTGCGGACCCAGACCGAATCGGTGAGATTAGACGCTGGATAGTCACTGTGGAAGAAGTAATTCGGTCATTGAAGGTGAAGAAGTGAGTTTCAACGCCCCCGAACTCCCACGTGAAGTCTACGGCGAAGCTAACATCCGCCTCGGCCAGATCGAAGCCGAACATAACGTCACGGTAGTCTTCGCCGTCGAATCCGGCAGCCGGGCATGGGGATTTCCTTCGCCGGACAGCGACAACGATGTGCGATTCTTCTTTGTGCGCCCGCTTTCCAGATATCTCGCGCTCGACGAGCCAGAGGACGTGATCGAACAGCCTATCACAGGCGTCTGGGATATCAACGGCTGGGATTTGCGTAAGGCGCTCCAACTGCTCGTCAAGGGGAATGCTACGGTCGCTGAATGGCTGTCATCGCCGCTGATCTATCGTGAGCATGGGCCGCTACCATATCGTCTGCGCGATCTCATCAAACGGTATGCGTCGCCGGAGGCGTCGGCGCGACATTACTGGGGACTGACGAATACTTGTTATCAAAAAGAATTCGCCAATCGTCCAACCGCTGCATACATGGAAGAGTTGCGTCAGTCAGGCAACACCATCAAAGGACTGACGACCGTCAACCAGAAGAAATATCTTTACGCGATTCGCGGATCGCTTTCTATCCAGTGGATCAAGCGTTACGGCGAAGTCCCTCCGATGACACTTCCAGCGCTCATGTCGCATGACATCATGGCGCTTGAAGTGCGTGATGAGATCAATGCGCTTTTGAGGCGTAAAGCGATCACGGGTGAAATCGGGGAAGGGTCGCGTATTGCGGTCCTCGACGACTTCATCGAGGAATCTATTACGTGGGTCAAGGATAACGGTATGGACAAGCTGCCGGTCAATCCGAAATTCAAGATAGAAGCAAATCAATTGCTTCTCGATGCGATGGGAGTCGGTGGTGGCTAAGCTCACAAAGAAGGCATTTCAGGAGTGGCTACGCGATCATCCCGACGATGAATTCGAAGGCCGCAATGGATGTAATTGTCCCGTAGCAAAATATTTGCGGGATACGACGCGAAAAGAGTATTTCGTCGGTATCGACGAGTTTTATCTGGATGATGTCGAAGAGCGTAAAAAGCGCCACGACCTGCCTATTTGGGCCATGCGCTTCATCGAGAAAGTCGATAAATTCCATGACATGGTAAGGAAGATTTCCGGTGAGAAATGTCTCATCCTTCTTGAGGAATGCAAATGATCAAAATCAACAAAAGCAGCTTTCGTAGCTGGCTGAAGAACAATCAGAAGTTGAAATTCAGGCCCAGTAATTACTGTTACTGTCCGCTCGCCACGTTTCTTACGATTAAAAGTGGTAAAGTGTACAAGGTAGGGAAAACTATCTGTTGGACGGAAAACATGACATTGGGAGTGCACTTGATGCCGGACGAGCTTCCTCAATGGGCGATAGACTTTGTCGAAAAGATCGATAAAAGCGAGGCTGAATACGTGACATCTACGCGCTGCTTGAAAATCCTCGAACAGGTTTAAGTCAATGAAATACGCGAAGCTTTTAGGTCCTATCAGCAAACGTGCTTTTAAAAAATGGTTGCAAGAGCATAGCACGCTGAAATTCCAAATTTACAATGCATGCAACTGTCCGCTGGCGCAGTTTTTGTCAGATACCCGGCAGGAGAATTATTTTGTTGGAAACCGCACTTTTTACCCGAAACAGATGGGTGCATTCAATATACAGCCCCTTCCGAAATGGGCGCGAGATTTTGTCGAGAAAATCGACAGCAGTATAACTCCTACCTTTGGAACACGACGCTGCTTGAATGTTTTGGAAAAGCTATGACGGAGCCACAAGAGCTTGCACCGATCTCCTATGACGCTTTTCGCACGTTCCTCAGTATCGACTCAGGACGCAAATTCCCGATGCGTCAGTGCTCGAAGTGCGCCATTGCGTCTTTCCTGAAGGAAGTACATTCCATCGAATGCGCGGTCGGTAATACAGCAATCTGGATCAAAAGCGAACTTGGCGCAGCGCTACCCGATTGGGCACAAAAATTCGTACGCGCCGTGGATACAAAGTTCTTCAGTGCGGCCCATGCGACGGGGGCAGAGTGTCTTGCAATTCTGGAGGAAATCGATGGCACGTAGATTGACACTAAAGAAATTTAGGGAATATCTCGAAGATCGTCCGGGTCTAGAATTTGACATGAGAGGTTCTCATGCGAGGTCCTCGTGGTGCCCACTTGCGACGTTTTTAACGACTACGACTGGACAACCTCATTCCGTAGACGGATACATATATTGGGACTGGCATGCCGACAAATCAGGAAATCTGCCGCCTTGGGCAAATAAATTCATAGCAAAATTCGACGCGTTAGGGGCCGGAAAATTTACAGCCAGCAAATGTCTGAAAATTTTAAAGGAAGTCGCATGACACGCTACTTCACAAGCTTTACCAACGAATACACAAATCACGTCATCATGCATGGTGTCTCCGACGAACGCGCGATGCACTTCGAGATCGGAGGCGACGGTATCACATATACAGTCGATATCACGCGGAGGGAAGCGGTCGAACTCAGTCGCCTCATACAATATCTGCTCGATGATCCTGATCCAGCCGTGATGGCGGTAGGAAGCATCAGGTCTCCAGAGACCGAAGACGACGCCGTGATGATGGCACTTGTCGCGACAAACTGGCTTCGCGATCATGCACCGCATCGGCTGACCGAAGAAGGTCAGAAACTCCTGTTTAAAACATCGGAATAGAAAATGAACTCTCTCCCAATCAAAGAAACTCTGCAAAAAGCTCTCGCCATTCTGGATGACGAGAGTCATTGGACAAAACGTGCAAGCGCACGCGATGCGGCAGGGAGAAGTGTAGATGTACTTTCAGGAGAAGCTGTCAGCTTCTGCCTGATTGGCGCGGTATCCAAAGCACTAGATACCTATCCCGGAGTTACGCAACTGAGCACTGAGTATCAGATATGGAATGTGCTTCTCGAAGCCGTCCGCAGTAAATATCCTAACCACAGTGCCAGTAGTTTCAATGATAATCCCCGCACAACGCTTCAAGATGTCCACACTATCTTGAAGGTAGCTATTGCCTCTAAGGAAGCTGCATGAATCGCGAACTCGAAATCGCTGCTGCTGAACTCTGCGATGTTGCAGCCGGATCGGTCGAATATAGCGACTGGCCTGAACTTCAAGATGCCATTGAAAGAGTCCGAAAAGCTCTTCCTCCTATGGAGATTGACTCACAGGCACATCAGCAGGTTTGCGCATCGGAAGATCATCAATCGAGTTGATCACCGATTTATCCTTCTTCACTTTGCGATGCTTGTGTCCGAGACCATGCGTTAGCCCGGGATCGGCACGATAGAATAGATGTGCCCCGATCTTGATGGTTTGCTTCAGCCGCGACCAATCGGGATGGACATAATCTGCGTGATAATACGTTGCACCACCGGTAAGGTCAGGCATCGCACGCTGATATAGAAACAGATTGTAAGCCACCTCATTTGCCATCCTCCATCGCACGTTATCCGTGACACGCTTCTGCTTGCCGTCGCAGTACCAAGAGAATTGGCAATGGTTGTGTTCGACCGTGCGTTCGCCGGTCTTGGGATCGATCACGATCTTTCCCTGATAGATCACTTGGCAGATGCCGTCCGGAAACAAGCCGGAGTGCATGCGGTTGTAGACGACATCGCCGACCGCTTTCATGCCTGCTTCACCCTGAGTCGCTGCTTCCCAATACATATTCCGCGCTAGACAATCGATCTGGCGAAAATCTTCCTTTGTCAGACGAAGTGAAGGATCGAGAATTTGCCGTGACGGATCGGTATGAATCACAAGCGTATGTTCTTTCCAGTCGGTGATCTGCGTCGGCGCACCACTCATCATGAAGATGATGGCACCGAGCATTCCCATACTGAGAAGCCAGTTGAGCAAAGAAAAGAAACGGCCTGTGTTGCGTTTGACACGTGCAATACGGCCCGGTGCTGCTGATACGCTTGCGTTCATGGCGATCTCCTATTTAAGCTACGTTATAATGGGGTTATTACTGGCGGCTTTTTCTCCAGTGACGCCATTCCTCGATCTCGGAGCGCCATATGATAAATTCGTCAACGTCACCCTCCAGTTTGTCGTACGCTTTCTTCAGCGCACGATTTACGCGTCTGATGTGATGGGTATAGATCGCGAGCGCGATCCATCCCACGAAGACGAGAATAACGATGATACCTTGGTTCATATGAACACCCATATGCAGAAACTGAAGAAGACGAACACCCATAAGAAGGTCTTCACGCCATCTTCAATATATTGACGCCAATCGATTGCCGTCGAGAATTTCCATCGCTTCAGCAATTGGCGCGTGGACGATAGATTGGATTTTGTTAAATTTGTCATAATGGCACCGAAAATTTTTCCGTCTTGTAACCGACAGGTGCGATTTCGGTGCGCACACAGTTTTGAAACCAGAGTTTCTGACCGACGCCGAAGTAGATGATCGTATCGCGCGGAAGGCTGCACATATACGTGGCGTCACGCGGAGTCATTTCGAATGCGACCTTATCGCAATCCTTGTTTGCGTTTAGGGCGCAAGCGAGAGCAAGTGCATAAATCATCATGGGCATCTCCCTCAAAGGTTGAGAAACATTATAAAAAGCATATAACCTGCGCCGAGGGTGCCAAGAACGAGAAACGATAGCGATTTGGTCATTTGGCCCTCCCTCGGTTCAGATCGGCTCGACGAAAAGCACTCTACGGGTTAACTATTAAAATGATCTTAAAATTCGAATCTTTTTCTCCCCGGGCGCTAACCATACCCCTTGCACGGGGCGCTAAATGTCGGTAACTTCGACAGGAAATGAGGGATTCGGTCGCCGAAGAAGAATTTTACGCCGATCTAGGGGAGATGCTCGGAACTGGGCACGACTATGTGGTAACGCCGGGACGCTGGAAGAAGCGCTGGGGACCACGGACGCCCGGTAACGGACGATTTTCCGGACACGGGATAGTCAGGTGTTTCGGGGAAACGGTCCATGTGGCGCTCTATAAGCCTCACATCCACGGGATTTACGGCTCCAAGGATGAGGCTTTACGGATGGTTCAAGGGGCGTTGGTAAGGGATTGGTTGAATGGTGAATAAAGCTGCATTAAGAGACCCGATGCCTGATCCGAAATTTCCCCAAGCCGTTCCGTCTTCAACCATGACGTTGGTCCCGACACACGGCCTGCGCTGGAATGGTGATGTTCTGGAACAACGATTCACATCCACAAGCGGCAATACGGAATATTGGATTCCCGTTCCGAAAATCAATCAGCCGAAAGGCATTCCACGCGCATATGGGGAATTTTGAACAAAAGCGTTTCAAGTGGAACCTTAAGACATGTCACCCGTCTTCCAAGCCTACAAAGTCAACGGTCAATCCCTCTCCTACAATGAATTCACGAAAGAAGTTCTTCGGACGATCAAGCGCGCCGATAAAGCTTCTCCATCCTATATTCGAAAGACACTTCGCATGCGTCCGAGCGATAAAAACCGTCTGCAACGAGTTCTGGAAGAACTTGCTTTTCACGGATTTTTGCGGCAGCCGTGCGCTGGTGTCTATCAGGTCCATCCCATGCTTTTGATTGAAGGTGCTTAAATGACTCGTGGAAAAGAACGTCCGTGGATGATCGAAGATCGCGAGGTTTCGAAACGGGAGTTTAAACTCGCACTCCTCAAGATTATTCAGATACTCGGTGAAGCATCTCCAACAGAAGTCGCCGATCACTTGAATATTGACATGACGGTCGATACTGAAAAACGCCGCATATGGAATATTTTCGAAGGTCTTCAAAAGAGTCAACGAATTTTCAAGGTCGCCAGAGGGAAATATAAAGTAAGCCCTCAAATCGAACGGCTCGGTATCAACAAAACTCATCAACTCGAAAACGAGATTGTCAAGCTGCTGCGCGAAAATGGTGGTATTTTGCGACAACGCGATATCCTTGAAGCCTTCGATCTTCGTCCACACGGTGACAATCGTGAGATGATGAAAAACGATTGGCGCTATACGCAGATTCGCACGATGCTCCTTTCTGGTCCGCCGTTTTATACCCACTTAGGACGCGGTATTTATTGTCTCGGAGGGAATGAACTTCAAAAGTTCGTCCTGCTCGGACGATGGGTAAAGCATTTTTTCTATAGCGATTGGTGGCACAACAAGGCACGGTGGTTAGGCTCACCGACGCCTTTCGACAAGTATGAACGCTGCATCGAAGACATCGGTGCCGCATTCAGCGCGGCGCGGCTTCGTTTTGGAAAAACATACGAGGATGTTGCAACAGATGGCGAAGTCTATCAGACATTGGTGATGTTCGCGGAGGCTGCTGAACGTTGTAAGAATCATTTTATTGGTACCTCTGTCTCATATCAAATTCGTGATGAATGGAATAAAAACGAGGAGACAAAAGGTACAGAAATTTCTGAGCTTGACATGCACATTGCGATTCTTCGTCGGTTCGAAGAGGGCGAGACAATGATCCACGACTGCGCACCTTTGGAATTCTACACCGCATGCGCCGATCTCTATAAGGTGTGTCCGCTCTCTCTTTCGCGCGGTGCGGTTATTCCTGTTCTTCCTAATCTTTCGGAAGCTGACTGGGACAACATGCCAGCCGAGATGCGGGAGTTCCTAGAGACCGAAGAAGCACTCTATGAAGAGCGAATGAACGCAAGGGATGCGGAAAGAGCGCTTCAAGGATTGGAAGAAGAAGTTACCACCCTTGTCGAACAAGACGATGCAGCCTGATGGAATTTGTTACTGCCATCCGTCCACTTGAAATCGACCAATCCGGACAACGTTTCGAAGTCACACTCAAAGGTGGCTTATCGGGCACACGCACCATCATCGTCGGCGAGAAAGAAATCGCCGACTATTGGTGGGATGGACACCAAAGCTGCTGGCAAACCCTGCTTGAATGAGTTACCACCAATTCAATCCCTAATCCCAAAATTATTCCCTTTTTGACCCTTACACCCTCTTGACAGGGCATGACATGTCGATAAGCTCGACAGGTCGAAGGGATTCATCATGACGCGCTACATCGATTTCAGGCATTGCGACTGGATGTTCAAGCCTGACATCTCCAAGATCATGGATACATTGGAGAATGCCAGATTTGTGGGTGGCGCTGTGCGTGATTCGGTGCTCGGGCTTCCGATCAGGGATATCGATCTGGCGACGCCTATGACACCTGATATCGTTTCGCTCAAGCTTCAGGCAGCCGGGATCAAGGTGATTCCTACCGGCCTCCAGCATGGCACGGTGACCGCCATCTGCGGAAACACATCCGTCGAGATCACGACATTGCGCCGCGATACGGCAACAGACGGGCGACACGCGACCATCGAATTCACGGAAGACTGGGAAGAAGATGCGGCCCGGCGTGACTTCACGATGAATGCTCTTTATGCCGATAGAGATTGTCGTCTTTACGACTATTTCGATGGGTATGTCGATGCACGGGGTGGCATCGTTCGGTTCGTTGGTGATCCCACAAAACGCATTCAGGAAGACTATTTGCGCATCTTGAGGCTGTTCCGTTTTCACGCCTCTTATGGATACGGGGCGATGGACCCGGACGCGCTCCGGGCTGTCGTGCGCGAACGGGATGGCCTCGTGAAAATCTCGGGCGAACGAATTCAGGCAGAACTTTTCAAGACACTTGCAGTTGCCGATCCGATCCATGCGATTCGCCTCATGCGTATCAGCGGAGTTCTCGGACAATTTGTGCCGGGCGACATCCAAATGGACAATTTTGAGCGCCTCGTCGATAACGGCGAGACCGATGTTATTCTGCGGCTGGCATCACTGATCGGGTCCATTGAGGACGCTCAGTATGTTACCAGCCGGTTGCGATTTTCCAAGAAAGACCGCGAACGTCTGGAAGGATTGCTTGGTGCGTTTCCGCTGATCAACGTCTGGCAGTCCATCGAGAAAACCAAGCGTCAAATCTGCAAGATGGGCAATCAACGCTTCCGCGATCATTGCGCACTTTTCCGTGCCGCCGATCCCGTCGAAGACAATGATGCGAACTGGCATATTCTGATTCGTTTCGCAGAGACGTGGACACCTCCGGATTTTCCGATCAACGGCGATATGATTATCGCGGGCGGTATCAAGCCGGGTAAAATTGTTGGCGCTATTCTCAACGATATCAAAGAATGGTGGATGAACAACAATTTTCCCGTAGATTCTTCTCTTGTTGCCTACATGCAATCGCGGATTAAGTTCGCAGCGAAGACACTGGCGATGGAGGATTCCGTATGAGTATCTGGCAACTGGGCATTGGCGATGTCGTTGCGATGCTGAAAGCGCGTGTGGTACACGGCAACAGCAAAGAAGATGTCATCAAACTTGACTTTAAAGCCAAGCCGAAGCGGCGCATGCTTTTCCTTTATCTTGGTGATGAACCAGTCGATGGAAGCGCACCGCTGGATTGCAAGCAACGCTTGCGCGATCTTGGGTGGGTTGAGAAAAACTCTGAGGTCGCGGATTAAGTTCTGGAAGGACGTGTGATTATGTCTGACAATTCTCAGCATGAAAAAGTCTACAAATGAGCGATCTGCATTGCGCTTTCATCGGGGCTGTCATCGTCATCGCTGCGTTCACGCTTGGCGCGTGGAAAATCTCCGGGCAGATCGGATACGAACGTGGTGCCAGCTTCGAAAATTACGAAGCGGCTGCCGATTTCCAGAACAATCGTGGGACGATGGCACAGCTTGGCGTTTGCCGGTGGGCTCAAGTATATGCGGATTGTTCTTTGAAGGATGGTCCGAAGCAATGACATGGTGGCAAATCGCGCTGATGATCTGGGCTGCATGTGGAATCATTCCATCTCTCGCCTTCCAACTCATCTTTGGCGGCTACATGTATAGCGCTAAGAGTCCGTGGTATATGCGTCTCGATATCTACGCATTTATCTGGATTATTTTCTGGTGCGGCTGCATGGGGCCGCTCGCAGGAATCGTTACGATCATTCACTTTCAGGAGGAAATGAGATGATCACGTCTCTTATCGTTGCGTTGCTCGTCTCGTTCTTCGCTTTGTGGATGCGCTGGCTCTTTGTCGCGATTGTCTGCTGGGTTGTTATCGCGTGGATCGTGATGGGCTGGTTGCTGGCATTGTTTTTCACGACGTTGTTCTGGATGGTCTTAATCGCCATCTTCATGGGACTGATGGTTTGGCTTCTTTACTAGTCGGTGATCACATGACGTTCTGGATTATCATGATACCCGTCGTTGTCTGCTTGGCGCTTCGCAGCATGCCGATCAATCATCCACGCGGATTTGGGCGCGGACCACGGCGATGACTCGGTCTTCTACACCTGCTCGCGATTTCCTTGACGAATGGCTGACGAAGCAGCGGACAGCCGGAACATATCAACTGGTCAATTTGACCACTGGAAGAATCATATTCTCACGCTGCACACAATTATATGCGGAGGGTTTTATCGAAACGATAAGAAATTGTGAGCCGAATAATAAAGATGAATATGAGATCAGGAGCATTCAATGATCTGGTCCATGCGCGATCCTACGCCCGGCGTGGGTGATGAAACTCCGTTGTGGTTCATCTTGATCATGCTCGGCTGCGCAGCTATCTTCGCATTCATATTTTGGACAGCGCTCGTGGTGTGGTCGTGAAGGATATATGGATTTTCCTATTCTCTGTGTTCGGCGTGTGCATCATCATGGGATGTGCATTCATGTTCAGCAGCGCTGATCGTTGGAATACCGATAATCAGGGCTTAACCGTCGAGGAAACAGTCAGAAGAGCAACGATTTGTCGAAGCGGAGGAATGCAGCCGCAGACAATGGTGAATGTCTTCACAAGTCAGGTCATTGACGTACGTTGTATCACGTACCACTAAGGATAAAGACGTGAATATCGGATATTCCGTGAGTGATGCCTGATGCGGGTCGTCGGCTCTCACAACCCAAGTGATTGTGGAGTGTGCGCCGTCGCGTGCGCTCTCGATGTAAGTTACGAACAGGCATTCGGCTTCTTCGATTTTCAGAGACGGACAAAATTTGGTACGACGACGAAAGATGTTGTGAAGGCGTTGCATCGGTCGCATCTGGTCTTGGCGACCTCGCGCAAGCTTTTGCGCGTGCCGATGACATCATGGGAAGGACTCAAAACTGTCATACCTGCCGGAGCGCGTGTCATTCTTAAACTCCATCATCAGCGAATGGGGTGGTGAGTCAGTTTGAAAAACCTAACTTCCCAGACGAAGAGCGACCCTAAGCCGCATCAGTCCGAAGAATTGAGTTTGAATTCAACAAATGCGAATCCTAAAAACTCGATCCAACCTCGAAGTTGCCCGCTTGTGCTGGTTGAGTGGGAAGATAGCAGGCAACCCGCCGCAGAATGGCTTCGTATTTCTGATCTCGGCGCGTGGTCAATTGTTCAGTGCATGTCAGTTGGTTGGCTTCTTCATAAAGACAAAGAAGTAGTCGTTATTGCGCCCAATATGGGCGACATCAATGATGAAGATGCTTTGCAGGCCTCAGGCGTGATGCAAATAGCAGCGCGCGCCGTCACAAAGATCACAGGCATTATAGAAGGTGAGGTCATTTTTTCTTTGGTGCAGCCTTCTTTGGCGATTTCCCCCGTGCATGAGGCAGTGCAACAGCGGCAATCTTCTTAAGTTGAGCAGGTGTTACAGTCTTTTTAGTGCCATCCAATATCTTAGCTAGGAGCGCTGCAAGCTCTGGTCCTATTGTTTCATTTGTAGCCATCTGTTCCTCCAATATGCGTTGCGAGCCATCTCTCGCAAATCACTATTTCTTATGTCATAATTTCCCTAGATCGGCCAAGCCGATTCGGGGCGTGAGAACCCCACACCTAACGGCTTTTGTGCAGCCGTGATCCAGCACTCCTCGACCGTATGGTCGGGGAGGCCGTCGCGCATGTTCAGGGCGAAAGCCTAAAGGCGGCGGCGAACCCGCTTAGGTGTGGTTTTCTCAACTCCCCGATCACCAGTCGGAGGGCGGAGGGCCTATGAAGGGTTGGATATTTGCGACGCTTGCATTTCTGATAACTCCAGCGATTGGCGCAGAATTTACAGATGCAGACGGTGGGCAAGCGATAATCGCTGCATTTCGTGCGCACAGCGCGTTTGATAGTCAACTCATTGACTATCCAAGCGCGAGATTCCGTAACACCGTCGCGCACTATTTCATACGCTCTGATAATAAGAAGGCCTATTTCCTGTGTGGTGAGGTGAATTCGAAAAATGGGTTGGGTGGATACAGTGGGTGGGTGCCATTTCTCGTATCGGGAGATGGAACTGTAGAGCTTCCGGTAAACGGCATTGCTCCTTTTGTATCTGAAATCTGCGCGCCAGACGCAATTAATCCCACAGTCATCGACCATGTGCGTCCCGATTACAGCCAACTTCTGTATCAAAGCATGACGCCAGAAAAATTCGCCGAACAATTGGGATTGGTAAGCAAAAAATAGTTTCTATGACCGACGCGTCCCTGCTCAGTTCAGCGAGGACAGATCAAAGGATTATTCCGCACAAATGACCTACGCGGGAAAGTAGCGTTGACGTGTGCCAGATCAACCATTCGAGTTATGTGAGGGTTAAATGCGCATTCTCCTCTGGGTAGCCATCATTATGATACCCGTTTTTGCTGGTGTTCTATTTTTAGCGAGTAACACGAAGCAGTCGTTGCTCACGCCTGCGTCCGTACCAACAGCGGCCACAATTCCCGAGCCCCGTGATGATGCCGATCTAGCGAAGGAAGTTGCAAAAGAAACTCCCTCTACCGAAGAATTAATAAAATCCAAGCTCACCGATCCCGACAGCGCACGCTTCCGAAATGTTATGGCAGTGCGGCCCAAATCATTTTCGTCAGGTTTTCTGTTCTGCGGTGAAGTGAACGCGAAGAATCAACTTGGAGGCTATGTGGGATTTCAGCCGTTTTTGGCAGTGGGGGAGACTGCGTATATCGTAACAGACGGTTCAATAGCAGAAAATCTGTTCAACAGTTTTTGTCTTCAGGGAAAACCGTTGATGAGAGTGTCGTTTAACTAGCGAAGCTGTCTGGAACTGGTGCAGATAGAAATTTGTGATATTTATCATGAATAGGTCTCAAAGCAGCGCTGGCAGGGTTTATTAGCCCTCTACTAATCTAAACTCGGTCACTACCAAGACGCTGTATTTTTTGACATGTACTTATCAATGTAGTAAAATGTTCTTCTAGGCTAAAAAGTTTTTAGCGACGCGACGAAAACGCGCAATTCGTCAATCGAGAAAGATTATTGAGATGGATAGGGTAAGACCGCGCAAGCGATCTGACTTCGCGGATAGGTGTCGGCCCGACGACAAGCAGGTCCCTGCGCTGGGTGAATTGAAGGTCTATGACCCGATGGACTATGGTGCAAAGGGGGATGGCGAAACCGATGACAGCAAGGCGTTTCGTGCGATTATGGATTTAGTGGCACTTCGAAGTGAATAATTGTATGCGCCTTATAAGCATCAGCTTGTCCACAGTGTGGACAAGCTAGCACCCAAGCGCCGTCACCACAAAAGCTGACGCTTTTCGACTTCAGAGTATCCTCCATCACCGCGATATTTTTACTACAGTAAGCGCACCCTACTCCGTAGTACCAATTTCCCGGTAATTCACCGGGCAAATCGGTTATTCTATAAAGACGGCCAAGTGGACCCATATCGACGGTATGTAAAATCATTTCATCCTCGGTCGAATATGTATCCGACTCTAACATGACCACACAGTCCCTACGACATTAAACTATTTTTGTCGCGACCGTTTGGAAATTATGTTGGCTTGCGATTCTTTAGTTTTGGTTCCTTTTGCCGGGTAGTGTTTACTCTTCGCTCGCTATTTCCGTGTTGCTCGGAGAAGCTCTTTCATACGGGACTGACGCCCAACCTTGGCAGGCTGCTGTCGAGTGCGATACTTGCCCACCAGACAGATCGCGCATTCTGAGTAGTCGAATCGTGCAAGCGTGCGCGCGCACTCCAGCGCTTCTTCCTTAGTGTCGAACGCATACCAGACCGTGCGCTTCTGCACGCCGGGACGGCGTCCGCGCCCACGCTGGCAATTCCGACACGTGCTCAAGTGAAGCTTGGCTTCGGGCTTCACCGGGTCGAACATGACGAAGTGGGGCTTGTTCGATTCTTCGCCCTCGCTAAGTGGCGTATAGGCTTGCGTGGACGTGATTTGTTTTACCTTTGGCTCGGCGCGTCCGAGCCAGTAGGTTTCGATCTCGTCCAACAGATCATCATACGTCCAGACTCGATTTGTCACGCCTGCTTTCATGGCTGGAGTAAGAGAACACTCAGCCTTCCCCAAACCGGCATGCGCCTTCACAAAGTTGTAGTACGCGACGTAGATCGCCTGCGCGTGGCAATGGTTTTCGAACTTCTTGGAAAACCTGTATGTCCTTCGGTTGAAGCGGCTGATGTAATTGCGGATCGTTCCGTTGTGCCTCTCAACGTAGCTCGTGGATGCTTTCAGAATCTCATCAGCATCGGCCTTGAGCGAGTATTTCTTGATGCCATATACGGTCACGAAGCTGTCACCGGTTTCTCGGTCCCACCCGCCTTTCATCTGTTTCTTAAGAATGACGTGCTTGGCGTTTGAGCCAAAAGCATCGTCGATTATGCGTGGATAAACACTAAATGAATCTGTCGCGATAACCACGGGACCGGGAATGCGATTTCGTAAATCGCGAAAGAATTCTCGTCCAGTTGTGACATCACGTGTGCCAATGCGGACACTGACAAGGAGTTTGCTGTCAGGATCGATTGCGACCCATGACCACGCGTCCCCCACATGCTTGGGCTTGAAATTTTTCGGAAATTTGCACTGCCCGGCCATATATTGCTTGGCGTAGCAATATGACCAAATCTCGTCGGCTTCGATTCGTTTCGTGAGGTTGAGGCCGCGTACCTCCCTGTCATGGACATAGGCGAGTGCTTCGCCATTCATAGCAAGATGTCGCCGGACTGTGTTCATTGAACAGCCGGTAATTTCCGCGATGCCCCTGATGCCGTTATTGTTGCAGATCAGAATGAGTATTTCGCGCCGCTTGGCTCTTGAAAGTTTTTTCAATCGTGTCGCCCTCTTGAATGGCGACGCCCGATATTACCGCGTTAACCTAGGAATTCCGTTAAGCTCGCAAAGTTTTGCGCCTCTTTGATTTCCTTTTGCGCTTTGTACGGCCTTTTGATTCTTCGCACTCACCTAGCGCGAGGCGAATCACCATGATTCCCGACTTGATCGGGTCGCGGGGGCGGCTAGGATGCGCTGGCCGTTTGGGCATGGTGATCGATGTACGTCAGTCTAGGCGGTGGGGCAACGCGTATGCGGCTCTCACAAGTCGTCCTACGGCGGTCCGCTTATTGGACGCCACGATGCAAGGTACATTATTGATGGACCCTTGATAGACCCGTCGGCGACCGCGACGCATTGCGGATACGGACAGCGTCAACTTGGATAGCCGGAAGCGGAAAAGTTCGGTGGATTTTTTCACGGGGCACCTCTAGTCGAGGTGCCAAAAATGCAGGCGAAAGGCCGGGAAACAAGGAAACAGAGTTAGAGTCGGCCAAAATGAGTCACCACCGCGAATGGGAAAGAATTGGCATTGGGCTGCGTATGGTGATAGTCATATTTATGATTCTACCCTCCCAAAGCCTTTTCATATCTCGAATCACAAAAAGGTAACAGACCTGCGACCGATGAGCTATATCCACATTGAGAGGAAATATCCCGATGTCAGCCAATAGCTCAAGCGTGTTGTGGACCGAGTAATGATCTGGCGCGGTTTCTTCATCGTCTTGTCCGTCGTCGCTGTTTGCACGGCGATGCAGCTTTTGTGAGGCACAGATGCTTTTCATCGTCGCATGGATTGTGACTGCGGCAGGTAGCTTCTATGCGTTCGACATTGGCGTGACGAGCCCGCGTCCGCTTGTCTATCGTAAGTGGGGTGCTCGTGGGTTTCTGACCGGCGTGCTACTACTCGCTTTGGCGTTCGTATTGATGTGTGTTCAAAACGGAGATTTCCAATGACGATGGAACACAAAATCGAACCGGTCCATTGCACCACGCTCGACATGGCTGCGCCGAAAGCAAACGCGACGCCGGAATTCCTCGCGGCATGCGATAAGTATTTCTACAATTTCGCAAAGCCAATCGTGCAGCAGGAAGGTGAGAAGGCATTGCTGTGTTTTCATTGCGGTGAAGCTTTGACCGGCTTGATGTCGATGATACTCGGCAGCGGTGGTTTTGAATGGGGTATTGTGCATGGTGAGGGTCGCTGCGCCGGATGTCATTGGCCTGCTCGGGCAAATCACTATGCCAAGAAGGAAGATGGGACCGAACTTTTTACGTTGACAGGATTCGTCTTGTGCTACCATCCGGATAATGTCGAAATGAAGACGATCAAGAGGAAGGCAAAAGGCGAATGAAGTTCCGGAACATCTATGTTGCTGCGCGCAGCGACAATCTTTCATGGCTAACTGTTGCCATGAACGATGTCGAAGATACATTGCTCATCAGCACCAAGATCAACGAAAAGGACTCCAATACCGTCGAAAGTTATACGTGTTTCAAGATGATGCCGGAAGAGGCACAGAGGCTGTTTGCGGCTTTGGGCGAATATCTTTACGGCAAGGAATCGATGGCGAAAGTCAACGAGATCGTCGGTCAATGATTCCTTAACTATTTTCCTGCTACACCCTTGCGCGTCGCTCGGAACTGGTATCTATTCCCGACAGGTCGCGCCTCGGACTCACTCAGGGGCGGAGTAGCCAGATGGCAAACCACCCCAACCGCTCCAAAAAAGAAAAGCATCCGCTCGATATTCAGCGCGATGCCGATATGGCCCTTATCCGCGCCATTGCCTCCCGCGCCGTCACTGAATATTCGAATTTCAATGTGCGCATCGACCGACTCGATACGCTGATGGATGTGATGTGCGTACACTTTTCCGTTCAGCGCCTCCGGCTCGCCGATCTGTTGGCAGCCGATACTGGCAACTTCATGCACGACATCACCAAAATCAATCGGCATCTGGATCGAGAGAACACGGTTTTTCTTGAAGGTTTCTCACCGCGCTATTGCGACCGGAATTACGATGGTGTGGTGCTGAAGGTGCCAGCATGATGTCCGAGAATGCGAAATTCGTCGCCGCGCTGGCAAGTCAAGACACGTTCTTGGCTCCCAGTCCCGCGCTTCTCGTCAAGCTCGGTTCCATCATCGTGCATGCCGATGAGTTCACGTCAGGTGACGGGCATGAGTTCGATCTGGGAGCCATGAAGGTGCTTCTCGCCGATCCGGCTGTCAAGGCGTGGATTGCGGATGGGACGAAGCGTGCGTTGCTTCCTCTGAAGCGGAAGAAGATTTGATGCGCTACTATCTCGATACGGAATTCAATGGACATGACGGCGATCTCTTGAGCATCGGCCTTGTCAGCGAAGACCTGCAAAAACATTTCTACGGAATCAGGGAATACAGGCGGATCGCGGTTCACCCATGGGTAAAAGAGAACGTCTATCCCGTTCTTAAATCCGTTCCATCTTTCGTCGATACTGCATATTTTGCGGATTCTCCATCGCTCGGGAAAGCGATTGCGAAATTTCTTGAAAATGATTCCGATCCAGTGATCATCACCGACTGGCCCGAGGATATCGCCTATTTCTGCAAGGCGTTGATCACGTCACCGGGATGGATGGTCGATATCCGTGCTCTGAAGTTCGAAATGTACTGCGTCAATGCGTATCCGACCGCACTCGCTGATGCGGTTCAGCACAATGCATGGTGGGATGCAATGGCGTTGCGGCATGTTCTTTATGCGGTGCTGAACACATGACGCGCAAGATCACTGTCGCCATGCTCGACAAAGCCAAAGCATGTAAACCACAGCGCGACATCTTCCAAGTTCTCGACATCGAAAACCTCCAATTTACCGAGAAACTTTGTCGGGAGTTTTCGCATGTGTTCGATTTTCTCTGGGCTGCCAACAATCTTCTGACCGCCGAAGCACACTGCGTACTTCGCGAACACTATGAAGAAATTCTCATAAAATACAAACGTGAACCTATCGAACTGATAGGGGTAGATTATTTGCTGGCATTCGCGCGTCGCATTGAAGCTGATGGAGAACGGCGACTTGCGATGAGTGCCGATTATGCGAGTGCGTTCTATCACGCGTGGGTTTCAAAGGAGAATGAGATCGGAGAGCCTCTTTATACGCTTCGGCGCAAATGGATTGAAGAACTCATGTCTGCGCCGGGTTCGCCATGATGCCAATGGACAATTTTCATTTCGACATCACAGCCCGTCCGGCTCACAAGTTGCGGGCTGACGACGATACGCCCGACACGCTGGAACTCGCAATGCGGATCGCGTTTCTCCACCAGCGGGTCGCGACGCACTATTGCATTCATCCGGAAAAAGGACTCGTTTTCTTTTGGGCACAATCTACACGCTCTTTGATATTGAAATCGATTCCACTTCCTTTTGAACTCGATTATCTAGGCGCAGCCGATTGGGCACGTCGTTGGCTTCGAGAACAGGATTACGGTCCTGAACCGAATCATGATGGCTCGAATGTGCGCGGCTGGCGTGTCTACAATGAAGATTGGGGTCACGTCGCCGACGACTGGGCAGCATTCGTAGCCATACGCCCGGAATGGGCGATGCTGGGCAAATAACATGATCACAATCAAACTCCGCTGCCCGCGCTGCTATTCTCGCTCGTTTCAACTCGTCGAAACGGTTGAGATTTTACAGGTGTACAGCGTCATCGGTGGAACCATCGAACCAAACGAACGCGATGAAGAATATCTCGGCTGTCAAAAGGTCGAAGGCAGTTGCGTGTGCGGGCATAAGTGGCGTCTGCGCGGTGTTGTTAGTATCGATGGGATTAAGGAGGTCGCATGATCGACGGTTGGCTGCGTGCGCATCCGCGTGTTGAATATTGGGGCGCGCTCGTGCTGTCGATGTTCATCATCGCATCGCTTCTCTATGTGGGAACGAAATGACCGCGAAGCAGAAAATCCCGGTCGATCACGTTGACGGCGTCACGGAATACGAACTCGTGACGCCTCCGTATTACGACTTCAATTTCGAACGCTTCATGGCGTCCGTCAGCACGGAGCGCGGACTTCGCTTTGTTACGTGCTCGATGATCGAGGACAGCGGTAAAGCTGTTTGGGTGTTCTTGGTGCATATCGAGACCGGATTTCCACCGGGACCGGCAAAAGAGGAAATGCAATATGTATAAAGCCCGTTTGCGCAAAGCCATCGCATTTATTAGGACTCTCGATTATGAAAACATCAATATGGTGATTTTTTCGCCTACTCTTGTGTCGCAAAAATGCAAATTTATCGGTTGTGCTGTCGGACATATGGCACACAAGAAAGTTTTCGAGGGTCTTAAATTAGACAACAACACGGTTACCTATAAACGCGCGCGCAATATGGAGGCGGTTGAGAAGTTGTTCGGACTCAAGCACCACGAAGCTATTTATCTCTTCGGGCCGTTTTGGGGCAGCTACGAAAAAGGTACGCAAGAACCTACTCCGAAAAATATTGCCAGACGTATTGAACGCTTTCTGGTAAATCCGGAGCAACCGGGTGTTGCAAAACTCATTCGCCGCGCTGATTTGATGGGAGAATATCATGTATAAAGTCCGTTTGCGCAAAGCTGCTGCTTTCACCAAGACCATCGATCCGAACTCATTCATCATGACGGTCTTCAGCGGAAGCTGGGCATGTGGTTTTGTCGGATGTGCGATGGGCCACATGGCGCATGCAAAAGTCTTTCGCGGATTGGTTATGCGTAACGCTATAATCGCTTACAAAGGGCAATTCGGTATGGATGCTGTCCGGGAATTGTTCGGCCTCAAGAGAAGCGAAACTTATTATCTGTTTGGGCCTTCATGGGAAATCTATGATCGTGCTTTGCCTGATGTAACTCCGAAAAATGTTGCGCGTCGTATAGAGCGGTTCATTGCCAATCCTGAAATTGCCCGTGTTGATCAACTCTTGCATTTGGATGAGTACTGATGAAATGTCCAAAATGCGGTTCGGAAGAGTGCTATCGCGATAGCGTGGATATCGGCGTCGGCATCATACACGGCCCGTACGGTTGTCCTGAATGCGGATGGTCCGAGGACCCGCAATACGATCTTTCCGAAGGCCGCGATCCGGTCGATGAAAGAGGTGGTGCAATCGATCAGTATGGCGGCTATCATCCGCCCGGCTCGACGATGGCGTTGAGTTATCAGTATGCACGCGAAGCTGAGAATATGGCTTCTGAACCCATTGACAACCAACTAGAGCCAGAGTAAGGCTTGGAAAGTCAAAAAGGACTCTTTCTGATGGGAACGCGCGCTGACTTCTACGTTGGAAAAGGTAAAGATGCCGAATGGATCGGCTCGATTGCAATGGACGGCTATCGGGATGGTATTGCAGGATACATTCTAAAGGCCAAGAACGAAACGGTCTATCGTAAAGCAGTCGAAACTTTTCTCAAGAGCCGTGACGATGCACGCTTTCCCGATCAGGGCTGGCCGTGGCCTTGGGATGATAGCGGAACGTCAGATTGCTCCTACTGGTTCTTCGATGGACAGTGTTGGGATGCACACGGCGCTTACATGGTCAATGGCGATTGTGGTGAGCACGACGTGTTTCTTTCTTGCCGGGTTCCTGAACTCGAATCCGGATATCAAGATGAGGATGGCTTTTTCCTACCGGAGAGGATCGGCGAGCTACAGACAGTTGAGTATCCGTGCATGACGACGAAGCGCGGCAAGCTCTCATACGATGGCATGCTACTGCTGAGGACACGATGAGACATCAACTCATTGACGATACGCTCTATGTCGAACGTGATCCCAAGACCGGCGCGACGCTCGGCATTATCGGACGCTGCACATGCGGCTGGACGACGGGTCATCGCTTCTCCAGTGCGATTGCATCGGTAGCGTTCGCCGATCATCAGGAAGCGCAACGGAAGAGAGAATCATGATCATCGTAAAGTTCGCGATCTTTCACAAATATTGGGATGACGATTTTCCGTGTTATGGTCCGGAAAAAGCTTTCTTCGCGACATATCCGCTGGCGGAGCGCGCGCTTGCAACTGGGAAGTACGACGATCCCAATTTTCCTCCGGTGATTATGAATGTCACGGTCGAGAAGGATATGTTGAAATGACGAAGCCTGTACCCAAGAAGCCGAAAGTCTATATCACACTCGAAAACGCCACGTCGATGCAGTACGAAGTCGCTACTGCTCCGTACTATTGTGCTGAACACAATCGTTTCTATGGTGCAGTCCTGACCAATGCAGGACGACGCGGCATTGTGTGCTCCATGATTGATCCGTCAGGTAAATGCGTCTGGGCATTCCAACATTATGTTCAAGGCGAACCATATGAACGCACTCTCCCAAGGGGAATGAAAATATGAGTCTCCTGACCGAAACCGCCGACTATGCCGAACCCGGCTCGTGGGGACGTATGAGTAATGGCTGGCCCGGCATCAAAGGTGATCAGGCTTACGACATGTACGTGTTCGCGAATTGTTGCGAGACCATTCCCTATGGCAGCTACGTCCTGATGGGACAAAAGGGCCAGTACGGTTGTAAGGAATCCTATCTCCGCGTTCACGTCGATCATATCGAGCAATTGAAGGCCGACTTCAAAGCCGCTGGCGAACCCTCCTCGATGGAGAGCGTGGAACGCCGGGAGAAAACAGGCAAGCGCGATAAATGGGGCAATCATGGTCATGCCCCGAAATGGTGGTGAGATGCCATTCATCAATATCGCCGATATCGTAGACCCAACCGATCCCGAGAAGCGAACGTTTCGGCAGATCAACGCTGCAACAAAGCATGCGATCCCGATTGGCGCGCTCGTCGAGTTGGAAAGTGGTGTGCGCATGTTCGTGGCTGAACATGATCGCGATTGCGATATGACGCCGCTTTACGCGTTGGCACCGTCACTGGACACACATAAATATAAGTGGTTCTGTGGATGGCCCGAGGAGAGTTTGAAGATCGTGTCATGACCGTTAGATCGCGCATTCCGAAGTCGATAAGCTCGCCGATGAATTGTTCTCAGACATTCAGCGTGCGCAGGGTTACGCGTATGTCAGCGACGGCGAGACATTCAAGACCAAGGCAAAGTTCTTCGAACGCATTCGCGGTCGCCTGCTGTGGCAGAAGAAAGGCGTCGAAATCATGACGGCGTTTCTGGAAAAACACGGGGAGTTGAAGTGATCCACGAGAGATGCCCGTCCTGCACTTCTGAAGATTTTGTGAGAGGCCCTCTCACAAACAAAGCTACCGGACAAATCGCCGGAGAGTATTTCCAATGCAATAGCTGTAAAGCTGGTGGCATGAATCTGGAATTAAATGTCGAAGAGATGGAAACGGAAGTCCCCGTTAAATTTGTGAGCGGACCCTCCGATACGGTGGCCTCATGATCACAGCCGCCATCAAGATCACGCTCGCGGGTCCGAACGGCTCGGTCGAACTGGATGTCACGCCGGAGGAATTCGATCTTCTTCGCGAGTGGTTCAACGTCGCCGAAAGCGCTGCGGAAGATATGAAAAACTATTCATTCAAGCCGGATCGTGCTTTCGCGAAGCGGCTTGGAGATGCCGCCATCGAAGCCGGTCTTTATGAGGAGGGAGATCACTGGTGAACGAACACATAGAAAAAGAAGATATGGAAGCGATCAAGTATCTCGATACATGCTTCCGCCGCAATGTCGTGACCATCGACAGTGGGGGGTATCAAAATGAAGTCTATATCCGTGCACTCCATCGCGTCCTGAAGGCGATGGTTTCACGCCAATTCACGGTCGTTCAACCCGATAATGCCGTGAAGACATTCATCGAAGCCAATTTGTTGATGGCACCATGACGCTGGACCTTGAGGCCATCGAAACCCGCACCAATGGTGCATCCCCAGCGCCGTGGACGTTCCGCGATGTCTCGGGTGCCGGACTCCAAATTTCCGCGATCCTGCCTGCCGGATTCAAATTCGACGCGACCTGCCGGGATGCGGACGGCAACCGCGAGTTCATGCATTACACGATGCGGCAGGACATCTGGGTCCAGATCGCGGACGCCCGTTGGGTCCAGTTCGGGACTGGTCCTTGGACTGAGTTACAAGAACGCAATGCCGAGTTCATCGCCCATGCACGCGCCGATGTCCCGGCGCTCGTCGAGGAGGTGAAACGCTTGACGGCGCACAATACGGCTTTGCGCGCGACCGTTCTGACGATGCAGGCCGATATGCGCGACCGGGCGGCGAAAATCGCCAGCGATCACGTGGGACGGGCTGAACGAGATCGGCATAGGCGTGGCATCACCTTCTCGTCGTTGTCTTACGAGGTACAAGAGGAAATCCGGGCTGAGTCGCGCGGCGAGAACATCGCAGCCGAATCCATCGCCAAAGAAATTCTTGCACTTCCGGTCCATTCGATATGAGACATTACATCATAAGCGCATCGCGCCCGACGCCGATGTACCCGGATCGGCAGTTTCACATCTATGCCGATTCGATGGAAGAAGCGCGGTTGATTTTCTTCTCAACGCCTTCAGCATTCCGCTACGGCTTGGGAATTCTCTCGATCACGTGTCTGCCATGACCAAATGTCAATCCTGCGAAATCCCGCTTGAAGTTCCAATCGCGGATGGCTTAGGCTTTCTTGCTGTCTACCATACCTATCCGAAGCTTGGGCGCAATGGGCCGTACTGTCCACCGTGCTTACGCATGATCTTGCAAGGACTGACACTTGGATTAAACGGTCGATGGCAAGAAGGTGCATGGCTACGGCGCGCAGTATGACCAAATTGCTATCCCGGTTGAAACTCGCATTCCGAGACCTGCACTGGAAGCTCGCCCACTGGCGCTTGCGGGACTACCGATGGACGGTCGAAATCTGGCTGACGCGGCGTGGATGGCTTTCGTGTTCGCTCTGCGCCGGACGCAGGCACGTCCTTACGTCCTCGAAAATCGACACCGGCATTGTAGGCTGTCCGCGTTGCGGCGACGCGGGATGTATGTAATCACCCGTAGGGGATATTTACGTTCATGTTTTGTACTTCAAGACCTGAGAGGAGATCATCATGTCCTTGGCTTTCAACTGGCTATCGCACCCCGGTATCGTCTTGCGGGCCGAGATCGACGGAGAGGCGTTTGAGACGGTCCTGACCGACTGGTCGGGAGTCGGCGGTATCGGAGAAGGGCGCATCAAGTTCAACCGTGACGAGATGCTGAGGCTGCTCCAGAACGTGCCGATGCTCGCAGCAGCGGTCTTCGTGGTGGCGGTGCGCCTGAATGGTATTTGCCGGGTCGGCGAGGATCGCTCGAAATTGCTGCCGATCATTTCGCTGGTGCCGTTGCTGACGCCGGAGGGGACGAGGATGGTCGCGGAGGGGTACGAGCCGGGTTGAGCTTTTGGAATGAGGCAGTTATGACGATAGTTCCCGATTGATGGATTCTCAGAATGCCGTGGATGACGACCTACACGAAGACGGATAATGCAACTTACCTGAAAGCTCAAAAGCTCCACTTCATCGTGCATACAACTTCGGGGCAGCTTGGGGGCACGTCTCTGTGTGGGCGAAAACCGCCTTTGGGATGGAGATATAACACGCCTGCGTGGCGTTACTGCGCAAAATGCTTGACATTATATGAGGCTCCACAAAATAAACCTAAAATTACTTAGAAAATCCCTCTTTATTAGGAATTTTGTTGCGACAGCGTAATTTACGTCGTACGCGATGATGTGACGTGTGGTATCAAAGTAATAAATAACGATTAGAAAAAGTTTACGGCTCGCCAGCCCTACTCACCAATGGGAGCGCACGATTGATATCACAGTAATATATACAGTAATATACCTCTAATTACTTTAATATATACTTTAATAGTAATCGTTAGCTTTTTCAGACGGGGGGTATAGAGAGTAGAGTAAACTTTTTCTGTACTTATTTTATTTCTTTAATATCACTCGTCAACAATTCGCGTGGATTACTTGTCTGGAAGTCTATGAGGAAAATAGATTATCGGTGTCGTTGACGCAGACGTTACCAGTCGTGCGAGCACGGAAGCTCACGCCGAACGACCACCGAAGCTTCCCAGCCCGATCCTACAGCCTGAGCACAAAGCTTCCAAGCCTGACGCTGAGCGATCCTACAGCCTTCTAAACAAATTAGGGACAAGGCCGGTTAGTGCCTCTTGATCGAGACCGCGAAGCGGGCCGATGGAACAGGCCGTGTCGGCGCAATCCTTGACTTCAAACTTTTTTGTGTTAGGGCTATTGACATCGTTGCGCGTTTGTGATTATGCGCCTATTAGAAAGTTCTTATGCCCCCCGTTTTACGACCGTCGCCATCAGACGATCCCCGTCCAACGCTTTATGGTAGTTCTACTATACGCCGCGCGTTGACGCGCCATGCGTCTGCGATCACCGATTGGGCTCATTTGAGAAAATACTCATCTGATGCTGAATTCGTCATACAGACTGTCGTCGATGCGTTAGAGCACGCGCTCGGGGATGGTGACAAAGCAGTCCAAACGCTTCAGACCCTTCACGGCTGGAAAGCCGATATGAATCTTCGAAACCATGTTGCGGTCGCGGCGAAACACTTTCCGGAATGCTTCAACTACCTCGTGACGGAATGGGTGCTTCGAACAGGCATTCGTTTCCCGGGCAAGCCGGGCGATCTCGTCCTATACTGGGATAAAGAAAATCAACGCAAGGGTCGTGTGGCGAAGGTCTACAATAAATTTTCGACCGCCGACATCGAGGGTGAGAATGGAACTAAGGTCGTTGCTGCGGAACATGTTATTATGAATATCACATCAGGAGAAAGCGCCGTTCCGTTTCGTGTGGTGCATCATCCTGCGAAACTGTCAAACATCATTCCATCCAGCGAACTCTTGCCGTTTCCAGCCGACAGTGAAAAGCATTTGAAAGAATGACTCGGATTGTAGGAATCGATCCGGGTTTGAATGGTTCAATTGCGATGATTGATTCAGAGGATTGGACACTCTCGGTATTTGACATGCCAAAAGAACCGGGACGTGGAAGCAAGAATGCAGTCTCGCCAACTGGAACGGCGCAACTTCTAAATCGCCTCGCGCCTGAGTATGTTTTTATCGAGGATGTGCATTCATCACCACAAATGGGCGTGACGAGCGCATTTAATTTCGGGAGATCACTGGGTGTTGTACTGGGTGCATCGGCGACGACGGCGATCCTGACATTGGTGCGTCCACAAGAATGGAAAGCGAAAACGAAAACTCCGGCAGATAAAAATCAAGCCCGGCGTCGAGCCCAGCAACTTTTCCCATGTGCATATGATATTTTTTCCCGTGTCAAAGACGACGGACGTGCAGAAGCGAGCATCTTATGTTTCTACGGACTACTCTCTCTAAAGCTAATGCCACCAAAACCTCTAACCTTAAAGGAAATTCCAAGCTGATGCGTCGCCGACGTGTAAGGATGGATGATGAAGATGAAGAATTTTTTGACGCAACTGGCGGATCGTATACGAGAGAGTGGATTGATGATCCTCGTGAAGTTGCAATTACACAAACTGGGCTCTTGGATAGTCGCGGCATTCCTTTCATTCGCGTCAGCGTTCCAATAAAGCAGCCAATGGGATTTGTTCCATATGAAGCTGCATACGATGAAGTCGAGGTCATTTGTCCAGAAGACGAACTGGCTAAAGTCCCAGCCACATTCCATCCAGATGAAGTTGAATTAGGTGATGAAGAAACAACTTACGACGAGTAATCGTAATCGCACGCTAAAGCGAGGCGACCTCGATCCTAAAGTTCGCAAGAAGTTGATGAATGATTTTCTTCTTGAAGACGTACATCTGTATCGTGTTAACCGGCACGATTTTACGATCTACGTTGGTGGCGATCCATTTGCAATGTGTGATGATGCCGGAAATGAACCGGGCGTCGAATATAATATGGCAGATCGCTTCGAAATGAATTTGGCGTTGTTATCTTCGATTAATCCACAGCGACCAATCCTTATCAATATGGCAAGCTGCGGAGGTAATTGGACAGAAGGAATGCAGATGTTTGGTGCAATCCTGATGTGCCCGAATCCAGTCACAGTCCTTGCCACGAAGTGGGCACGGTCGATGACATCGATCATTCCGCTTGCCGCTGATCGCTTCGTCATTCGCCCACCAGCAAAATACATGATCCATCGTGGCACTTACGGTTTTGACGGACTAGATCAAGAAGCTGACACTGACGATATCGAACGGCGTAAATCGATTGAGCAGATGCTACGCATTTACACAACGCGTTTACGCGAGCAAGGCAAATACGCGCGCATGTCTGAAAAGCGTATTCGGGATCAATTACTAAGACAGATGGAAAAGACAATCGACGTTTGGCTTGATGGCAAAGAAGCTGTTGAGGCTGGTTTTGTTGACGCCGTATTTGATGGGGATTTTAAGAATTTGCGTGCTAAGAAACGAAATACAGAGCGGCGTCAGCGAATGCTCGACGCGCTTACGCGTTCAGTGAAGATTGATGTGGTCGTGAGTTAAGATGGCCCGTCTAAGCGACCAACGCCAAGAACTCTATGCATTCAATCGCGCGCGTGGAATGCTGCCTGCGAAAGCGGCTGTAGCTGCTGGGTACGCAGTTGGGTCTGGTATTTACACAAAACTCGAAAACGATCCGGAGATGCTCAACCGCATCACCGAACTCGCAAACGAAGTGCGTGACAAGCGTGAACAATTACGCGCAGCCGCAATCGAATCTGCAAAAGTTGTCGGTCAGACTGTTGGTATCAGTAAGGCATGGGTTATCGCTCAACTTGCCGAGAACGCAGTTCTTGCGCGTCAAGAAGGTGACATGGCAGCAAGTAATGCAGCCTTAAAACTTATCGGCGACGAGTATGGGATGTTTAAAGGCAATTCTGGCCTCGAAGAAAATGACAACAGCGGTGTTCGCCATATCGATCTCGACGCGACAGAAGCATTATTGAGTCAAGCACGAGAAGCTATGGGTCAGAAGGAAGAATCGCAACCATCTTTCGATATCGAAGGTGCAATGGCACTCATTGCTGGAAACCGCCCACGCGACCGCGTTGCAATAGAGAGTCGCCAGATCACAACAGGCTCAGAAACCGATCAAAGTTTTATGGCCGAGACTGATGTGGAGAATGGTGAATAACTTTTATGACCTATGATTATGAAGCTCGCGCGCACTCGCGATCCGTTGTTCGCCAACTCAATACGCTTTCCAATGATGTGAAAATCTCACTGCAACGTGGCCTTATCATTCCGACTGAAGCTGAAAAACGTATTGTAGAACTTACAAAGACTACCGATCCTTCGCGTCAAGTGGATGTCTTGAGCATGATGGCGGAACGCGTTCAGTCGAGTCATCTGGCAAAATTGTTACCGCTCGCAAAGAATGAATTCAACGCGTTCTGTGAGTACGTTAATCCGGATGAACCACCGGAATCGAAATGGCATATCTGGCTGACCGATTTATTGCAGCGCGTTGAAACCGATCCGAGTTATCAACGCATCGTATTAAACGTTCCTCCGGGTCATGCGAAACCTCTCATAGGATCGACCCTCGTCCTTATGCATGATGGTTCTTACAAACGTCTGGATCAAATCAAAGTTGGCAACAAAGTCATCACTCATAAAGGACGCGCACGGAAAGTCCTTGCAGTTCATCAGCAAGGTAAGCTTCCAGTTTTGAAGGTCGCTACGCGATTCAACCGCGAAATTATTGCTGCATCAGACCATCCGTTTCTGACTAACACGGAAAGAGACAATCCTTATAAGAATGCAGCCGATCTTATGCCCGGCGACGAACTTGTTTTAGGCTCTCTAACGAAATCACGCGACCATAGTGGACATTCAATAGATGATTTTACGCTTGCAGCTTATTTCGGAGCGCAGGCTGGTCGCACATATTCTCCGAATCGCAAACGCACGCAGATGAATCGCAACGTGTTCCTCTACACGAACAATATGGCTGCACGCGATGATATGATGGCGCTCTTGAAGCGCATGGGGATTGAATGCTCAACATGGCGCTTGACAGCCGACAACGTCAGCTTCATCAAAATCTTCAAGAAACATGGCGATGAACTGGCTTCAAAATATCGTCTCGACGACCGTGCCAAAGATCGTGTCATCCCTGAATTTGTTTTTAAAGGCGACGATACGAAAATCAAGAAATTCATCTCGACATTCGTGAATATGCGTGGGGCGATCCTTCAAGGTCGTCCATATCCAAACCTGATCGTAAGTATACCGTCTCGTACATACGCGAAACAGTTACAATCTTTACTGGCTCGCTATGGTGTTGCGCCTGTGTATCGCGAAACTGGTGGTGATAAGATTCCTGCTGCTCAGCTTCGTTTTCTGCCTCGCCAGATCGAGGCATATATACAGCACTTCACGTTCAGCGAACGCTTAGCGACACGCTTCACCGAGAAACGCAAACATGTAGAACCATTACCTCCCTTTGATGCAATTCATAGTGTGCTTCCAGCCGGTGAAGAAGAATGCTTTTGCTTGACGGTCGAGGAAGATTCAACGTTCGTTGCAAACGACGTGATCGTCCACAATTCGACTTACGCGTCTCGTCTATATGTTGCGTGGCGTCTAGGACGACGACCGCGTGACAAAATTATCGGTGGTGGTCACTCACAGACATTCGTTGAAAACGAATTCTCAAAAAAGATTCGCGGACTTGTTACCGGCAAAGCATATCACGATGTATTCCCCGAGATTGTAATTTCGAGCGACACCCGCGCTGCTGCGCAATGGGCGTTGGCAGGTACTGAAGGTCAGTATACTGCTAAAGGTGCTGGACAATCCGTACACGGATTTCGTGCGAACTTTGTTTGCGTTGACGATCCTTACGGTAAAATCGAAGACGCTGAATCACCAGCGATGCGTGAGAAAGTCAAGACATGGTTCTTCGGCGATCTCTGTTCGCGTTTGTTACCCGGTGCGACTGTGTTCGTGATTATGACTCGCTTCAACGAGCACGATCTCACAGGCGAAATCATCGAAGCAAACAAACGACTCGCCGAGAACGCACGCTATAAAATCTTCGCGATTCCTGCAATATGTTATGATCCAGATAACGATATGTTAAAAAGATCATTAGGTGAAGTTTTATGGGAATACTACAACCTAGCGCATTTCCAAACGTTCCGTGCAACCTGGAGTTTTGCCAGATTCTTTTTGGTCTTTCAGCAATCGCCGTCTGCTGCTGATGACACAAGCATTGCAAGTAAAATTAAATTCTATCGCACTGCGCCACATCTCACCGATGCAGCGATCCGAGATGCGAAAGACAAAAACTCCATTGATCCTGAAACAGGACGTGTACTGATTAATAAGCGAGATTACTATCGGCGTATTGTCGCGAGCGTTGATACGGCTTCCACCAAGACAGAACGATCAGACTACACGGTCGTGCAAATCTGGGGATTAGGTCACGATGGTAAGCATTATTTGCTCGATCAGGACCGAAAAAAGGTCGAATTCAATGACATGATCAGCACAATTGAGCGTCTTGCGCGCCTCTGGGAGGTCGATGCGATCCTCATCGAAGATAAGGGCGCTGGCAACTCTTACCTCCAACACAGAGGAGCGACGGACGGTCAGAAGCGAGCGGCACCGGCACCACTCGTCGCCATCAAGGTCAATCCGGCTCAAGGCAAAGAGTTCCGGTTCGACGAAATCAGCCCTCTCATCGAAGCAGGGGAAGTGTGGGTGCCGGAAGACGCATCATGGACTGAACTGTTCATGCAGGAACTGGGACAGTTCCCTGACGGCGCGCATGACGACCAAGTGGACGCCATGTCTCAAGCTCTCAAGTGGTTCAAAGGCAAACGTCGAGGCCGCTATGGCAGCCGCAAAGTGACGAGTATGGGCTAATGACCGATATAGCCTGCCTTAACCACTCTAAGACAGGCTATATCGGGTCAAACATTGGCCGTTAACCATGTTTTTCGAGGTTTTCCGCGCTCGCGCAGGGGGCGTTAACCTTAAAGCCATTAACCTTAACGGCATTAATCCTAACGCCGACATTGATCCCTTGCTCTTGCGTCTCATTCTCATGTGAAAAGTCACACTTTGGGGAATTTGTGACTCTTCCTCCTAACCCATTGATTTCATTACCAAATTCCGAACTTGTCGGCATTCCCGACACATCGCCCAAATCGACCACTACATCTAGCTGCGTCAACTTGTCTCAAATTTGACAGCCGACAAACCGTGTAGCAGCCAAAGAGTCACACTCCCGGGAAAATGTGACTCTCGATATGTCAAGCTGTTTGTAAGTCATTGATCGAGCAGGCATTTTCGTCCCATACCGTGCGCATGCATCTTTTTCGGCGCGCAATCCGTCCCATACCGTGCGCAGGCGCATTTTGGGGCTTGACCTCTGACCGAATCAGTCATAGAACCCGACACATCGACGACCACGAGCCCCGGCATCCCGCTCCCCCCGATCTGCCAAAGCCCTCGTCGATTTCAGGCGACGATCTCCTCCCGCCTAACAACACCCGCGACCTCAGCCCCTCCGGTCGCGGGTGTTGTCATATTCGGCCCTATACCGTGCGCGATTCCATTCCCTACCGTGCGCTGAATCATTTTCTGGCGCGCTATATCGTGCGCAGGCGCATTTTGTGACGCGCGCCCATACCGTGCGCGGTTTCGTTCTATATCGTGCGCTCGATCATTTTCTGGGGCGCGCTCGCGATCCGGCGCGCAAATGCGACCATTATTAACTTTTCCAAAATTAACCTTAACGCCGTTAACCTTAATGGATTTCCGGACGGCGTTAACCTTAACGGCATTAAGGTTAACGGACTCGGGCGTGTCGTTAACCAATTGTGAGAGGTCTTCTGCCGGGCGGCGGGACATAGACTCCAGCCTCAAACGTCGCGCATCTCTCGCCTTCTAACGGGCATACACATGAGCGCTCGCAATTCGCGAATTGCATGGAGAATGGCAGGCGTTCTGGCGGGTACTGACAAAGCCCTAACGCCTCCGCTGGATCATCGTTCGACGCTAGGTCCGGATCAAACCATTTGCAGCGCCCGCATGTCACGCGCGGTATTCCGATTCCTTGATGCCCCGGAAGTAGGGGGCGAGTTCATTGTAGCGAAGCTTTGAACCCTTGTGCGCCACGGCGTCGGCGTTCTTGTCGTGGATCGACGCCTCTAGTTGATCGTCTTTGCGTGCGTGGCAGGGCACGAGGGCTACATAGGCCGCATAGAGGCCGGAGCTATCCTTCGTAAGAACTGCCATCAATTCCAATGCCGGGCGTTCCGTAATTGCTCCGGTTGAGTCGATGACAGGCAGGCCGGGAATGTAGGTTTTCACGATTTCCATGTTCGACTCCTGTTTTGTTTGTTGCCCCTCTTAGATCATGGCTTGTGATGGTTGTCAATCGGAAATTATTTGGCTTGCGTCGGTTGACAAAGAGGATTTTTTCGTGGTAGAAATTTTCCGAGGGTGATTTTCAATTTTGGAAATTTTTCTAAGCACGTTTTTACTGCGATGGAAATTTTCCTGAGCGTGTTTTGTTTTGACGGAAATTTAGCTATAACAAAAAATCGATTCTGGAATCACCATGAGCATATAATAGTAGCTTAACCTTTATGCGACTAGCAGCCTTTTTAACTATTCACCGCCTCACGCACCCGGCGCAAATTCTCCGCCGCTGCCATCGCCGACTCTGCCATCCGTAGCGCCTGTAGCCTCTCACCGCGTCCCTGACAGGCTTGGGCCCTTATCCCACGTTCCCGCACTTGCCGGGTGAAAGTGTCAATTAGGAACGCTATGAGCGGGTCACGCGCACGGGCGGCGACGGCTGCTTTATGCAGCGCCGCGCCGTGCGCGGTTGCTTGGGCCTCGAATCCGTTTATGATCGAGTTCCTAACAACGTCCGCGAGATTATTCGCCATAGCGACTCCTGTTTTGATTGTTGCCCCTCTTAGATCATGGCTCGCGTGGGTTGTCAATGCCAATTATTTGGCTTTCGTGGGTTGACAATGCTTTTTCTTAGGCTTACAAAGGCTGCATAACAAACAAAGGAGTCGAGCACATGGGAAAGATGGTCTATATGCAAGATACGGATGGAAGCGTCTTTAAAACGCTTCATCCGGAATATCATTCTGGCGCAAAGCGAATCAGTGAAGCCAAAGGCAAAAAAGTTAATGCCGAAAATGCGGCGGCGAAACTTCGCCAATACTTTAAGCCCGGTGATGTGGCCTTCACGGTTCTTAAATCGGTTTCTCGCAATGGCATGTCGCGGCATATCTCAGTTATCGCAACGGCCCGCGAGGAATCAAAAGACTATGATGGCAAGAAACGCGTTCAATATGTCCCGGTCAACGTGACTGGCCTTGTGGCGGACCTACTCGGCTACAAGTGGAATGATGATGGGTCGCTCACGGTTGGCGGCTGCGGAATGGACATGGGTTTTCACGTTGTTTATTCTATGTCCTCGCGCATGTTCCCTAATGGCACGAAAAAACCTCACGGGCGACGGAATGGCGAGCCTGACACAGCCGGAGGGTATGCGATTAGGCATCGTTGGCTCTAAGCGGTGTTTGTGAGGTGGACATAACGTCCACCTCACCAATTCCTAATAGGCGTAAAGGTTAAAGCCTTCTGAAAAGCGGAGGGGCAGGGAATCGAACCGCGCCTGCGCATCACCGGCACCGCCCGGCCCTCCTCACTGAAACGCTGAATCGTCGTATGCGTTCACGTCCGGTTCATCGTTAATCGATCCTTTCGCGAAAATCGCCACGTCGCCCGGTGCAATCTCTTGCTTGGCGCGCACATCCCAACGGCGATGTACAAAGTCCGGCTTTCCGAACACGCGCACGGCTTTGTTATACGCCACGTCCGCCCCGATATTGGGATGAATGAATCCAACGAAGTGCATCATGACGGAAACCTCAATCCGAATCGTTCAATCAGGATATCGCGCACCCGTTCACGATCAATGGAGTCGCCATCACCCCATGTCGCGCCGGGCATTTGACCACTCGCAAGCCCTACGAGATAAGTGTGAGTCGCTTCCGCTATTTGTGCGCCTGTCGCACCCATATCGTATACGCCCTCAATCCCGTAAAATGTGTGAACGTATTTGTGGAATTGTTTCATGCTAGTGAGGGTTGTCATGCTCGACTCCTGTTTTGATTGTTGCCCCTTTTAGATCATGGCTTGCGGCGGTTGTCAATAGAAAATATTTTGGCTTTTAGGGGTTGACAATAAATTCACGTCCGGCTAGAACATGCCCACAACAAAACAAGGAGTCGAGCACATGGAAAAATTGAGCATCAATATCCCGTTTAGCGGATTCTATGAATCATTCTACTCGGAAGCAATCGATAGTGAACTGGAAAGCCTCGCCGAAAATTACGCGGAGGAAGATAAGAATTCCCTCGCGAAGGAACTCCGGCTTACGGCGGGCGAATTCGGCGAAGTGATTAGCGTCAATCTCAATTACGAAGTTGCCTGCCAGAACGTCGCGAAAACTTACGTTGACGTTTTTAGCCGTCAATGGGGCGAAACAATCGGAGTCGAGCTTGGACTCGAATTCGAGGAAATGACTTCACCGAAAGAGTACAACTTCGCAACCGACAGAATTTTCTGCCTCATATCGGCCCGCGCAGTCCGGAAGTTGTTTGCGAAGTCGCGTAAAGATAACCACGTCATGCTCGCGACAATAATCCGCAAGCGCCACACGTCTTATGATGGCTTCATTTCGTTCTATACCAACGAACTGGAATCATGGCTTGCGAAGCCGGTGATTAAATGGGATGCGAACGAACTCGCGACTCTTTTAATTGCAGTTCACAAACTTTCGCCAGACTATGACTCCGAGTGGAAAATGGGAGTCTATTATGGCGTGACGGATGACGGTCTCATGGGGGAAGTTGATCCGGCAATTGACTGGAACAAACTTGCGGCGGACATTGGCGAGCTACACGCGGACAAAGAGGCGGAGTTGCATGAACTCGATCCGTCATATATTGCACCTGCCAAGCGTTGCAGCGATACGTTAGACCTGTTCAGAGAGGGCAGATAATTTTCGAGGTGCACGGCTCGACTCCCGCGCAAGCGGTTGCCCTGTACCTAACTTCGCCGGATGGGCTAACAATCCATCCGGCGACTTTTTCACTTGTCAGATTTTCCGACTGTATATGTCATTAACCTTTAAGCCGTTAAGGTTAACGCGCCGCCGCGCTGGACACACGCGGCGTTAACCATCCGCCGCAAGCGCCGGTACGGGTTGGTTACCGCTTTCCTACGCGCTCGCCCGGACTTTGCGAGCGCGACTCTTCTTGCTCTTGCCTACGGGACTTGCCGCGTGAGTAGCGTTCCCGGCTAACGGCGTGACTTAGATCATGGTTGCACCTCCAAACTGTTGCGTGTTTGTAAAATGGCTTGCGTCCGTTGTCAATAGAAAAATTTGGCTTTCGTGGGTTGACAATGAAAATTCTTTGATTTACAAACGACCCCACAAACAAAACAGGAGTCGCACATATGAGCAAACAGTTTAGGAACTTCGATTCGTCCAAACGCGAGCAACGCGTCTATATCGAATTTGAACGCGAGATACTCGTGGACGAATCTCCGGACTTGTCGTACCTCGAACAGGATTATGTGGGCGTCACGCCCGCATCCGAACGCGACAAGTACATTGAGCAGGACAAAGAACGCCTTGCCGCGTACAATCGCCGCGATTGGCATATGGTCGGCGTGCGCGTGGTCGCGCACATTCTCGTTCCCATTGGCGGCAAATCGTTTCGCATGTTTGACATTGCGAGCGCTGGCTTGTGGGGAATCGAATCGGAGATGGGCGAAGATTATTTCGCGGAAGTTGAGGCGGAGGAAAAATCCGAACTCATTTCCAATATCAAGAAAATGGGCGAAGCGTTCGCTAATTTGGACGATGAAGGCAATCCGCTTCCGTCGCATGATCCTGATGAACCTATCATTGCGGATGATGGACGCCATGTCCGACACGATGCCATGGGCTTTTATCTACTTGAACCCGAAGAATGCGAGCACGAAGATGCTGGCAACAATTCTGTCGGCTTCGACGGTCGCCCGCATTATGAAACGATACAACTCGCGCTTGATGCAGTGCGCATGGGTGACGTATGAGCGCGTCCGTGTATACGCTAGGCTCGGGCCGCACGATCCTGAAAAACGGCGTCCCGGTCGCTTACATTCAGCGCACGGGCAATTCATCGGACGGTCACGCCTTGACGCCCGCTGAAGCCGACGCGCTGGCGCATGAGGTTGTCAACGCATTATCACTTGCGGCACAAGTGATTCGCGTGGCGCGGATCGTAGAGGAAGACGAATCGATGGACGCCGATATGATCGTGGCGCTCATCGGCGAATTGCGCGACGTTGCTGAAGGAAGTGACGCATGACCCTTGACCCGCTCCTAGAAAGCTATGGGCGAATGCGCACTTCAAACATGCGCCCTAGCGCTCGCCAAGCCGTGCAAGCCGTCGCCCTCGAAACCAGTAACCGGGAATTGCGACTCGCAATCCGGTTACTGCAAGAGCACTTGAGGGCACGCACTTCATCGGATGCAAGGGCCGGATAATGTCACGGAAAAAGAGTCACAAATTCCCTAAACTGTGACTCGTCAACTCAATAGGGACGGCCTTAAATCGACGCGAGTCACATTTTCACCCATGAAAGGAAAGGCACATAATGCACAACGGCGGACACAGCCACGGCGCGCACGGCGGACACATGCACGGCGGAATCATCTTGCTCTTAGAGGTGCTATTCCTGCGGCGTCATCCGTGGATAATGGGCCTCATATTTTTGATGCTGCTTAAATGAACTTGGCTTGCGGGGGTTGACAATAAACCCCCGTTTTGCTATCCACAATCCGAACAAAAACAGGAGTCAAACATGAAACACACAACCGACCACATGGCTGCAATCAAAAGCGGCACGATTACGAAAACCAACGTAATCGGATTGCGTAAAATCCTGAATGCCAGCAAGCGGCGCTATCTGGGATACTCGGTTAGCTCAACCGCCCCGAATTACACGCCTGCGGAAGTTGACGCGCTGGAAAACGCGCTAGAGCGCCACAAGCCGCGTGTGACGGGCGAGCTTCACGCGTCCGGCCTCAAGCTCTTGCAATCGCCGCGCTACCGCAAGCGCCTCGCGGACGTGCAAGCCATCATCGCCAAGCTGGACTCGTTCCGCCTCGTGCGCTTTGATCGTATTGGCAACCGCGAGGAAAATGCGGTGCCGGTCTACAAGGCTTGCGCTGGGCGCAAATCCTTCACGTTCCGTAATATCCCGTGGCAATCGGGCGGCAACGGGCCGGAGATTGTCGAGGCCTAAGCATACCGTGCGAGCGCGTATTCTGTACCTTGCGCGCTCGCATTTTTTGGAGCGCTCGCACGATCCGGCGCGCATCGATTAATCGCCGTTAACCATCCGGCGCGAATCGGTTAACGCGCGTTAACCTTGATGGCGTTAACCTTAACGGTTTCGCCCGTGCCGTTAACCATGTCGGAAAATGTGACAAGCGAAGGCGCGGATCGTGACCGACCCGCGCCGCGCTCGATTCAGTGTTGCGACATGCCGGAGAATCGCGGGTGTTCATCGCACCAAGCTTGCGCTTGCGCCTCGGTTTCAAATGGCGGGCGGGCGAGTCCTGTCGTTCCGTCCGGGTGCTGAACTGTCCATCCCTCTTGCTTGAGAATCGAGCCGGGCGGGATGAAGCTGGAAAACATAGAGACGCGCTTCCCTTGCGGCGTCAAATAAAAACGATACGGGATAGGGTTAGACATGATCGACTCCTATAGCTAGATTCAGCGTTAGACGTGCTTCACGAAAATTTCGGCAGTCAGTCCGAGCATGTCCACAAGGTAAGTCTTTTCGGTTTCAGCGGTGAGGCGTGAACCATATGCGGCCCATAGTGTCCAAGCGCCGTCGCGCAGGATATGAACGCCATAAAGCGGAGGTGATATACGATTCCCGTGTTTTACTAACTGAACGAAACGGAATTCTTTGCAACGTCCGCATTCACATGTCGCCGTTTTGAGAGTGCACATGATTGACTCCTATAGGTTGCTATTCCAGAAAAACCAGTCGGATGCGTTGCCTTCAGCTTTCACATCGTTTTTAAAACGACCTGCAAGCCATATGCACCTACCTAATTCGCGAAATTTCATCTTAGACATGATCGACTCCGTTTTTGTTTGTGACTACCTTAGAGCATGGCTTGCGTTAGTTGTCAAACGAAAAAACGCGATTTACCTAATATTAAGCACGAATTTAAGAGTCACATTTTTCGTTCAAAATGTGACTCGACTTTTCCGAATAACGCGCTTAGGCTCTTATCACGTTGCAATGATGCAGCGATAGCAGGAGTCGAAAATGCAAAGTCAAGCAATCGTGATTCTCCCGACAAAGAATAACGCGGGCGAATCTCTGGCATGTGAACTTACCAACTTTCGCCGCGTCCTCATGAATCAATTCGGCGCGGAATGTTTCTCGGAAGAAACCGAGCGTGGCAAATGGAAGAATCACGAAGTCGTGTATAACGATATTGCCATCCGCTTCACGATCCTAGCGGACTGGGATATGCGCCTGTCGCCCAAGCGGGAAAAGACTTTAGCCGATAGGCTGGAATCGATTGCCGCCGATGCTTGCCGCGCTTTCGATCAAGAGGCGGTTTTCGTGCGGCACGGCAACGGGCAAGTCATATATGCACATCCCGCCGACGCCGCACCGCCGCAAAGCGTACGCCTCACATGGGCGCAACGCATTGAGCAATCCGAAGCAGCCTAACCCCAACGGGCGCGAGCCCACAACTGAAGGAGTCATCACCATGAAATATGCAATCGCTTACATCCTCTCCGGAATGCTCGCAATCTCCCCCGCTTATGCACGCGGTCACGCGACCGGCAATCACGGTCATCATGCCAAGACGTTGGCATTGCCACACGTTAGCGCGTGGTAACTATTCATTAACTACGAAGCAAAGAGTCACAATATCATATGATATTGTGACTCTTTGCGCTTGACTCGCTTTGTCGTTTGGCTTTAAGGTTTACGCATAGCCGCAAGCAAGCGGCGCAACCAAAGGAGTCGAATATGTCTATTGCTCGCCACACTCGCCAAAGCGTTGCAAATCATAGCGCGCTCATTCTCACCTTCATCGGTCAAGCCGTTGAGCAAGGCTGCATTGTGGACAAACACGCGCTTTACCTCGCGGACTTGGCGTACAAAAAAGCTGAACGTTGGATAGCCGTACCCACCGAGGCTGTAAGGCGCGACCTGCGCGCGTTGCTTGCCAGCATCGTGGAAACCGTTGACGCATCCGAGATGCGCGGCGACATGATGCTGAAAGCGTTTGCGCAAGCGTTGTATGACTACTCCGAGTGCTATTACACGAAGGCTAATCGTCGCCTGTATGCGATAGGGCGCACGCTCGGGCGCGCATAGTCGTTACGTCTCGCATGAAACAAAGGCCGCGCAATCGCGCGGCCTTTTTGTTTTGTAGTTGTGAACTGTTTGTTTACTATCTGCTAAGAGTCACATTTTAATTCGAGAATGTGACTTGACTTCGTTACGTTGATATGCTCATATTCACATCACAAACAAACAACGGAGTCGATTATGTCCTACATCGTAGTCAATGACAAAAGAGCCGCCGCAATGATCGAGCGCAACGCAAACGTGCTGCGCGCGCAAGCGATACGCCAAGCGCACGCCGCGACGCGCCCGCACTTTATTAAGGCTCATGCGTCCCTACTGGCCGGGGGTGCGGGCATTGGATTGCTTTTGAGCCTTGCGGCGATGCTCTTTGGCATTGTTTAAGAATTGTTAACGGGGATGGGACCCAAGGCCCTCCTCGTTAACCATTTTTCGCGCGGCACCATCCGACGTGTGCGGATTGAATTGAAAATTAATCAGTGCACAGATTAAAAAAAAAAAAGAGGACGGGGAACCGGTAGAAAACATGATCGATCTAAAAATAGGCCTATACCTGAAAAATTGATTCACAATTTTTAGGGAAAATGATCCGTATACTGACTATTTGGATTTGATCTCATTACTATGTTCGTCGAGCTTCGGCATCACAAGCGCTTCAACGGTTAAAACTAATTCATCTATAATAGTACCAGCATAACGCATACAACGCGCCAGCGCAGCCGCATCAGCCTTTGAAATGGTCACGGATGTCTTCGACATGGCATTGACGATATCTAAACGGTGAGCCAGCAACACCAGCGTAGCGGCTCCTTCAATGATCTCTATAGGGCTGCGTGTCGTATCGGCAGAATGCCTCATCCGAATCCTTTAAGTTGAAAGCTCGATCCTGACACACTGTCCCATCTCGTCAACGATTCCAAAACAAAGCGCCGCCCGAGAGTCACTCGGACGGCGCTATCCAATATACGACAAAAGGTTTCTATAAGGTGGGTATGGGGTTTGTTATCCTGCCGAGAGCGCCTCCTTTGTTCGTTAAACCGACTTTGGAACCACACAGATGACGAACTCTACGCCTAATTCCTCAGCCTTGTCAAGGGTCTGTCGAAGCCTCCGACAGGTGATTCTGGAATTCTTGACACCATCCTAGAACCATGAGACACAGCTTCGTCGGCTTATTTTATGTCTGAAGCCGATCTCCTTATGGCAACTGGCAGCGGCTAAGGTCGCTGCCCCTTTTCTTTGCCGAAGGCATAATAGGAATCACATGGCAGCCGGTCAGAGTCCCAATAGCACAAACATTTCTCGCGTAGCTGCGGGCGTTGCAAACGCCACATCAGTCGTCGTTCATCCAGAGTTTATGTACTGGAGGGTAGATTGGGCCAAGATTCGAGATGTAATTTCCGGCTCCCGTGAAGTCAAGCGCAAAGCCGAAATTTATCTGCGGCGCATGCCCGGTCAGGATGACGATGCTTATCTTCGCTACTTAGAGCGTGCCGTCTTCTACAATATGTCTGCTCAGACGCAGACAGGCATGCTTGGTCAAGTCTTCCGCCGCGACCCTGTCATCAAAAACTTACCATCCAAATTCAAAGACGCCATCGTCAACAATTTCGCAAAAGATGGCGCTGGTCATGTAGCATTCACGAAGACCGTGATGGCTGAAGTGATCGCCATGGGCCGTTTCGGCGTCCTCGTCGATGTTCCAGAAACACCTTCAAAAACTCCTCTACCCTATGCCGTGGGCTATGCAGCCGAGAACATTCTCGATTGGACAGTCCAATCCATCAACGGGCGCTACATGGTCACTCGCGTCCTCCTGCGCGAGTTTGTACGCTCCATCTCCAATGCCCCTGATCAGCAAAATCCATGGATCGGTCAACGCGATCCGGGCTCACCGGAAGGCATGCGCGCCACCAACGCGGTTCAGAACGCCGCTCAAGCAGCCATCGATAGTCAATGGGGCCGTAACCGGATGGGCCAAATGGTTCGACCGGTCAACCGTTATCTCGAAGCCTATACTTACAAAACAGTTTACCGGGAACTCCTACTCGAACAGCAGGAAGATTTTACGTGGCTCTATCGGCAGAAGGTATACTCGGACGATCCTCGTACCGTCCCCGAACTGAACTTTGTACCCACAGTTCGCGGCGTCCCACTTAGTTTCATCCCGTTCATGTTCTTCGGCGCAACATCAAATGCCGCTGACTGCGAGAAACCACCGCTCCTCGATATCGTCGATCTCAACCTCAGCCATTATCGTACCTACGCCGACCTCGAACATGGTCGTGTCTTTACCGCCCTTCCAGTCTATTACGCGCCCGGCAAAGACGACGAAGGCGCTTCTGAGTATCACATCGGCCCTGACATGGTCTGGGAAACCCCAGCCGACGCTCATGCGCCCGGTATCCTAGAATTCCATGGAACAGGCCTGAAAGCGCTTGAGAGCGCTCTTACAGGCAAAGAAGAACAGATCGCTGCCATTGGCGGACGCCTCATGCCCGGTGTGAAGTCTTCCGAATCCAAAGATCAGACCGTCCTGCGGGAAGCAAACGAACAATCCCTCCTCCTGAATGTCATTCTCAGCACCGAAGACGGCATGCGCGAAGTCTTCCGCTGGTGGATGATGTGGCGCGATATCCCACTCACCGAATCCGAAAACATCCGTTACGAAATCAATCAGGCGTTCTTGTCGGCCCCAGTCGGTGCCCGTGAACTCCGTGCGATTCATATGATGTATGACGATGGTGTCATTCCTGTTGAGGTTTTCTATGACTATCTTCACAAGGCAGAAGTCATCGACCCGGACATGACGCTGGATGATTTCATTTCTGCATTGAAGGACCCTATGAGCTTCATCAACAGCCCCGATGCCCAAGCGCGTCAACGCGGCTACGCAACTCGTCAGCAGGAACTGGATCAGGTTTCTGTGGCACGCGAAGCGGATATGCAGCAGCAGGAAATCGATCTGCAAGAACGTCAGGTTGTTCTCGAAGAAAAAGCGCCACCGCCAAAGATCATGGCTCCGCAGGCTCCATACCCACAAGGACCGAATCCTTCCAAGGCCGCTGGCCCGGCTCCGCCATCACCGGGACGTAGTGGAAAGGTTTCCAAAGCGAAGAAGCCTAATCCGGGTGGCACAGGCGGTTCCGGAGGTAACTAATGGCATGCGAGTGCAATCCGGGCGACGATTGCCGGTGCAAGTACAGCCGACTGGATCGTTGGCCTTTAACAGACACACGATGCCACCTTCCTCCTTATCAACTCGATCTCTTCTACGATAACACCTTGACCTGCGACAAAACATTTGAAGGTAGTGCCCCTCGTTTTCCGAATACGGAAAATTTTGAAGGCTTTCCCAAGCTGCCTGACGGACCACAAATCCGTCACGAGTATGTTCCGCCTAAACCAGCCCTCGTCCCATTATCAGAACCATACCGTTCATTAAAGGACTGTTGGGGTCGCCCACGCAATCTTGGAAAAATGTGTCTTGTCTATTGTGGTCCAGATCGTTGTGACTGCGGTAAGGGTTCAATTTAAAATCATCATCATGGGCCGGAAGAATTATAATTCGTTGAATGAATTGATCGACGACCTCGATCACGAGTCCCTTTCGGAAGATGACGAGATGGATATCTTGGATGATGAGGACTTAGCGCTTCTTCATCCAACGACTGTCCCTATCCCTACACAGCCGAAACCAAAACAAAAACGCAAGCCCAGAACGAAAAAACCCACATCAAAACCGAAGAAGCGGAAAGCAAAATAATGGCTACCAAGACGAAGCCCAAGAACAATGTGAAATTTATTAAGGAAAAGAAACAGGCTGCTAAACCTAAGAAAGAAAAGCTTGATCTTCACATAAAAATCGATCCGGCACTCAGCGCCATCTTGACTCAACTTTCAGATCGTCTTAACAAGATCGAATCTGAACTCGCTCTTCTGAAAAAGGATTCGCACGTTCAGGTGACGGAAGATCAACTTCATCACATCTGGCGCAATCTTCCACCCAATCCCGGTTCTGCTCCGCGCCGCCTGTGTTAAGGACTACATGTCAGAAGTTGTGAAACCTCACAATGGCACGATCCGTAACTGGTATCGTGCCCATTTCGATAAGGCTGAGACAGAAAATTACTACAAGGAAGATGTAGGTCTCGGATATATGATTCGAGGTAAATTTCTCGATCACCCATATTACGCCGGACAGTTCGGACACACATCGTGGGTTATGAGCTTCGACGAGGAGACTGGCGAGATCGAAACGCGTAATTCTCGGTATACACTTGAATTGACTTCCGAGATGAAAGAATGAAGTGCCTTGGCGAAATGCGCAGCGACGTTCGTGTACACGAAATAGCAGTATCAAGTGCATGGCACGGATTAAGCGTGTTCTGGTATAATGCTACGCGCATTGAACTTCCTGAGAGTTATCCAAAAGATTTCCAATCCAAATTATTCGACTTCTGTAGGGATAACTTTGTCGAGAAAATGAAGGAATGAAATCTCTCACATCATTGAAAGTCGGTGATGCGGTGGCCCTTGGTTGTGGTGGTCCATTGATGACAGTAATCGACAGCCATGAGAAAATGACCTGTCCTGCTGTCAAGCAAGACCCAGAAACGGGTCAATGGATTGAATTACCTCACATAAGCATGCGGCATTTGACTGTTCGTTGGTACAGTAAGCGTGGATACGAAGTGTCCATATACCCAGAAGTCTGCTTAGAATATAGGAATCTCTAAATGATCTGGCTGATTTCTGTAATCCTTCTAAGCTTCCTCGCTGGAGCCGCAGCCTCGATCTGGATTATCAAGGATGCCTTGATTTTACCGCCGTGGTAAAAGTTTCATGTCCTGAAACTTGACACGTCCGGTCCAGAAGCGTAAGGATAGCGCTTCCTGATCGCCCAACCTAAAAGGATTCTCGCGATGTTTGTAGCCGTTCTAGTTGTAGTGGGAGGCCTCGGGGCCGCTCTCTATTTCATTCCCACCTTCCGCGCTTGGGTTTTCTCCAAGCTTGGGATTACCCCTCCGGCTGCCTAACCAGTGGCCTCAAGACCTGCCAAAACAATTGCCTTTCATATGCGGGAACTCGCAGCACGGGGTCATACTCGTGCTGACGAGTTGCTGCGCTTGGCGGCGAGCTATGAGCAGGCCCTCACCAACCTCATGATCCCTGCCAAGAACTGGCCTAATCCTGAGAGCAGCAAACTTTTTAAGCAAATCCAGAATCAAGCACTCGTTCTTTATCAAGAGTGTGGCGGAGACAATCAAGATGTGCGCGGTTAGTGCAATTACAGATTATGGCATGCGTATGCCGAATGAGTGGTGGGACTATCAGAAGGCGCTTGAATACAAGCGGCTAATACGACAAGCGGAAGAGTTCGACCGCAAGACTAATCAACCTGATTGTGTCGATCCCGCAAAAGACGAATTCATGAAGAAAATTCTGGAAAGGCTCGAAGCCATCGAAAAGAAGCTGGATCAACCAGTAGGCTTTTATCCGGCTGTACCTTTTCCTGAAGTACGCACTGGTGATATCGTCGAAATTTCTCCAACCTTTATCGGTCCACGTATCTATTAAATGCTCAAGTCCCTTCCGCCACATTGCTATAAAGAAGACGGTACGCGTCGTATTTGGCGCACGTGCTTGCGCTTCCTCAATGTGGTCGAGCCCGGCCCTGAGATCGTCCTGTCACCCACGCGCATCGGCATGTGGGTGATTATCTTTGTCGTTCCTTTCATCGCCATCTCCTCCCCCAATAATATTGCAGCCGTGCTCACCGCACTCGGCACCGCGATGCCTTTCGTCTTCAATTACATCCACCAGCGCTATTGTGATTCTAAAGCTGGATCGAATCCCAACTCGATTGTCTCGCCTGCTCAAAGCTAAGCTCTTGATCCCGTAGAGGATTATGAGTCCAGCATCTTGACAGGTAGAGTCCAATATGCTTTCTGACCTCCTGAGTTGAACAAACGGATTCGATGTCTCCCGAGAAATTAGGGTACCAATACGATGTAGGGCTGCACGAAGCAGCCAAGCGCGCCGCCGAACGGCATCGCTTATGCGTCTCGACACCGTATAAGGCTCCTCCAGAATTTGACCTTGAGGTATTGGCGCGAGCCTATCTCGATCTTCTGGAGAAGCGCGGGCTGCCTCCATTCCTGATTTGCGAACCCTCAATCCAGCTTACATCGGGTGGCTATTTTAATTTTCTTGAACCTTATCGGTATCCGATAAAGCCGGAAGATATTGCAGGCGCGCTGAGTAAGATTGCCCGTTTCAACGGGCATAACAAAAGCGGCTTCTTGGCATATACGGTCGCACAGCATTCAGTGCATGCATGTGAGAACGCTCCCGAGGAATACAAATTTGAAGCCTTGATGCATGATTCCCAAGAGTCCCTAGTTGGTGACACGACGACACCACTTAAACAGTTGTGCCCAGACTTCCAGAAATATGAAGATGCCGCAGCGGGCGCAATTGCTTATCAATTTCATCTCCCGACAAAGATGTCTCCTATAGTCAAGCAAATCGATATTCGCATGGCTGCGACTGAGAAACGCGACTTGATGGTTGCAGACCAACCGGGTGACGAGTGGGAGTTTCTCCGGCAGATCAAACCATATCCGGACAAAATCGAAATTTGGAATCCATGCATCGCAAGAATGCGGTGGCTGGATACATTCAATGAACTTTGGCCGATCCACGAAAAGAATTGGAAGGTTAAACAGGCACTCAATGCCAACACCGGTATCAATAACACCAACGCCAACGCCAAAGAAAGGCAATCAGAATGGGTCTAGTACAGAAAATGGATGAGGTCTTCGAAGAGTTTTCAGAAGCCGAAACGAATGCTCTCACCGCACGCGGCTGGGAATACCACCAGATCGACGAAGACGATTGGATGTGGCTCAAATACGTCGATGACAATTGCGTCGCCGAGGAAGACGATGCCGTTTGGGTAGCGGACTTGGCGGCGATCCAGAAGATGCTCGCGAAGTCGTGAAGACGCTGAAGTACTGGAAGCGTATCCGACTTAACGCTCCCTTCCATGCGGATTACTACATCGTGCCTATTCGCGAAGTCAATGAAGACGATACGATGTTCGACTACATTCTGGACGCAGTCAAAAAATCTGATTGCAGCTTCGTTATTTATGAACGAACGACGAAGGTAAGCGAGTCGCGTGGAAATTTGGCTGAGATCGATGAAAACAAATAAGCGGTTTCAGTTTAATGCTCCACCTCGGCCTGACTTGGAAGCTCTTCTCGAAGAATCGGCTCGCCGTGTTGTAGCGATGACGCCGGAAGAACGCGAAGAGATGATCCGACAGCAGATTCGAAATGTTGCGCCTTATCCTGATAAATCTACTTACCAAAGAGATGCAGTTCCAATGTCACCCCCAAAAGATGATTTGAAAGAGCGCCTCGATGCGTGGACTGATAAACTCAGACAGGCAAAGGCCGAGTTCTCTAAGCATGAAAGAGAACGCGCCGAACGCAAGAACGAAGAATTTCGTCAACTGAAAGAATTCTTTGATACTGTTAAAGTAAGAGCAGTGCAGCCACCTAAATTTAGATGGAAAAATTTTGCGGATGCTTTTCCGGCAGCCAACTCTCCTTTTCATGACGAGGAGATCAAGCAACAGCTTGAACATGATGATGATGAAGACCGTGAATTCTGGGATGACATGGTGAGATCGTTCAACAAGTTCGATCCTTGTGCGTTGCCCGGTTGCGAGTCACACAGTCCAGATGCCGGTACGAAACCCAGCACATGTGGAACACCACCGAAAGGTTTCATCGACAATGAGTGGTTCAGGAATTTCCCGAAGGATCGTGCAGGCATCGTTCATCCGAGAGAGCGCATCGTCCCTCGCTACGACGAGCCTGTTGCACCGCTTTCTGAAAAGAATAAGGTCTCATTGGACGGGGAGCGCGAGATAAAGATCATTGTGAAGGTAGTTGATCGTCATTACCCTTTTACCTTCACCGTAAATTCGTCGCCTGTCGCACGTGAGCAAGCTGACGCCATTGTAACAAACGGCTTTTGCCACTGCGCAGGCGACGATCTTGTTTTTTATCCAACCCACCGGATTGAATGGGTTCAAATAGTGGGAATGGATAAAAACAATTCGTGGTACCCGAAGAATGGAGCGATCATCCCATGAGCGATTACATCCAAGGTACTCTTTCTGACGGAAGAGAAACGACAATCAGATGTGATGCTGTTGATCAGCTTGCTGCCACTGCCACTACTGACGAATATTGTTTAGTTTTTCTTCGAGGTACAGTGATTGCAAAAGTATCGGGCTCGTATGATGAGCTTCACGCTCTTATCTTTGAAGGTCGTTCCAGAAGAGTTCCTCGTTAATGCATCTCGGCGAGAACATTGTTACAGAGCGCCCCGATCTGCCGATTTTGATCGTCGTCTCAAGGCATGATACCGCAGAAAGGCTTCAGCGTTCTCATAACCCAAAGGAGACAGTCTTCAAATCTATAAGGTCCCCGTTAATGGGCCTCCGCTTTCGTGCAATTTATCTTGCGATAGGTGAGTATGAAAATGAAATTCGTTTTGCTCCATCAAAAGATAGCGAAAGTCTATTGGTGAATTCGTTGCACGAGTACCTCTCACAGCTTAGATGCAAACTCGCAGCAGGCTGTACGGAAAATTTTTTCTTACTCTCTTGAAAGGACTACAATGTTATCTCCAGACCGTAAACATATGATCGCTCGCGTTTACCATGAGGCACAGCGTGCCTACATGTTCGAGCAAGGCGACGACAGCCAACTGGCATGGGACGATGCACCGTCTGATCAGCGTGAAGCTGCTCTCGCTGCCGTTGATTTCCGTTTGAAGTTTCCAACACTTGGTGATGCTGCCCAACATAATGTGTGGATCGAAGAGCGCAAGAAGGATGGATGGCAATATGGTCATACATTCAGTGAGATCGAAAAGCTCGACCCTCGGATGGCTCCGTATCACTTCCTCCCCATCAATGAACGCATGAAGAATCGTTTGTGCTCGGTTACGGTCGCCGCCTTGAGTCAGGTTTGATGTTTGTTGAATTCAAGGTTTCGACTACCGGACGGAAAGTTCTGTTCAACATAGCACATATCTTACGTGTCTTAGAAGGCCAACCAAACGTTACTTGTGTTGTTTCTGTTGAATGGCCCAATGGGCATTTGGTTGAAGGCAACTATGACGAGACTGTCACGAAGATCATGAACGTCGCAGCCAAATTCAAAGTGAAGTGATGAATATCTTCTCATACATCCCTACCGGGACTGCGCCTCCTTCCTTGGCAGTAAATGTCGAGGATGACGGCGTCATCAGTTTCTCGATTAGGGGTGTAGAGAAGATAGACAGCCAACTAGCACCGTCAGGAACAATACGCGTTCCTATGGAGCAATTGCTGGAAATGATTACTGCCATCGCACGGTATCTTCAACTACTCGCACATAGCGGACCTTGATATGCAACTCTGCGACAAACATTATGCCGACATCAAAGATGCCATGACGCTCCGTGGCTTGTGGAAGCTTCGTCCTCAGACCGATGAAGAACTGAAACAAAAAATGAAAGACGCAAATCTCAACGGTGAGAATGCGACAAACTTCGATCCGCTGCGTGGCGTCACAATCGGCATCTATTCAAATGCTCTTCAGCAGGGTGGCGAATATCTTCTGCACATGAAGGATGACGGATCGCATCATTGCCCTCTCTGTGAGGTCCTGATCCACAAGGGTCAAGATCATGTCGATGACTGGGTGAATGCAGCATCGGACGAAGCCATGCGCCGGTCTATCGAGTACGGACTGATGCCCAGCGAGACTGCACAATAACTTTCTCAAACCAAAACCAGAAGGGAATAATATGAGCTACTCATTCTCGATCACAGCCAGCAGTAAAGACGACGCTATCGGAAAGGTCGATGCGGAATTCGATAAGGTCGTAGACAGTCAACCGACGCATCGTGCAGACCGAGATATCGCACAGGATGCATTGGAACACATCCTACAAGTTTTGATCAATCCAAGTGACAATGAGAACGTTTATGTCAGTTGCTCCGGCTCCATATCTTGGCGTGAAGAGAATGCCTTTACCGGAGTTAGTGTCAACGTCAGCGCTTCTGTTCGAGCTAAGACCTAAGTATGCAGCGTGAGTTCGTCATCGTTGGTTTCCTGCTTGGATTAATGCTCCTGACCTACGGTGGCATTCAGTACGAGCACGAGACGATGGTTGAAGGTACTGCATGGTACGTGAAGATCGGAAAAATCTTTGCAGCCTTCGATACCTGTGGCGTCCGCGAAGATCGCATCGCTTTTGTGACGCTTCCACCAGTCCCGAATATCCCAGACCCAAAATGGTCGGACGGGATTGAGCGACTTCCGCTTAGTGATTGTCCGTACATCATCGATAAGGAAATGTTTGATGATGGCGTTGAGCGCGAAATTCCAGACACTGAAACTTATACGGATTCAATTTGATGGCGGATAACGGATACAAAAACTGGGATATTGATCCTCATGATTTCCTTGCCGATCTAAAGAAGAAAGCGGATGAGGCTGAAGCGCAGGCTGCCAAGGAACGCGAAGAGAAATATTTTCGCTTCACCATACTTGCGTCCCAGCTTAATCGCATGTCAATGCGGCGGATCGATGTCCTTAAGATGTTCTTGAAAGGCACGAGCGCCCTTGTCAGCGTTCAGATATACTGAGGAACTTATGTTAGGCTCTAAAATAATCATCGCAACTCCGGGTGCTGAAGCTTTTCGTGAGTCACGCGGAAGCGTGGAAAGGCCAGAACGATATTTTGTTGGACACGATAACAGTGGGCATTCCTACATCGTTCCATGGAAGGCCTATAAAGCATGGGGCGATTGGGTAGAATTCTCTTCGTCGAACGAAGAGACATGGACTGATGCCGAAACTGACTATGCTTGGAACACACCGGACTATGCCGAGCGCATCGACGGCGGCACGCTGACCTTTACTGATCCGAGGATCGAATGACATCGCGAGATTTTTGTTTCTGGCTGCAAGGCTTTTTTGAATTGACGACACCTACTGTTCAATTGACAGCGCCGCAGATAGCGTTAGTGCGAGCCCATTTGAATCTCGTTTTCGCCCACGAGATCGATCCGTCAATGGGAGGCCCAAGACCACAGGCAAAATTGAATTCCATTCACGGCGACGATTTGGTAGCACGGTGCTAATATGATCAATCCAAGCGAGCATAACCCCGATACACTGGAAGAAGCAGTCGAACTGATCTTCAACAGCATGACTTTGACGGATGCTACGTATATCTATCAAACCGGCGCGGAGAGTATGCATCACGGTTACGGAACCGCCATGCGTAATGCATGGCTTTGGAATGAAGCGCATCCGCTTCACATTCACATGAAGAAACGCTTTGGTCTTGGGCATGCAGATGACATGAGCGGGATTATCCTGCGCGGCGTCGATTGCAAGATGCGGCAGAAGAAGCATGATGTTGAAGCACAAGTACGCGAATACAAGGAACATTGGGGACGCGAGAACATCGATCCATTGACACTCGACTATGTCGATGCGAAAGATCAGACGGTACCGATCAATCCACAGGAATTTAAAATCTTCAAGAATGGTATTCTTCGTACTCTTCTCTTTTGGCGCAAATGACGACAATTGCGTACTCCGCAAAACATAAAATGTTGGCTGCCGACCGTCGCATCACCCTGAACGGTTTTAACATCGGGCAGATCACCAAGATTGCACGTAATAAAGGCGTCTTGGCTGGAGCGGCTGGGACAGGCTCGCTTTGTCATAGATTTTGCGCATGGGTTCGTCTTGGTTGTGTTGGCGATCCTCCCCTCATGGGTGAAGGAAGTGGTGAAGAACGCATCGAAGGTATTGGTGTGCTCTTTACCAAAAATGATCCTGAACTTGCCATCGAATTTTCGTGGGCCGGGTTGCAGTTGTCTCGCGCACCTTTCCACGCTTATGGATCGGGGATGGAGCTTGCACTCGGAGCGATGACGGCAGGCGCAACGCCGGAAGAAGCTGTTTACGCTGCGATGCAGATTGATACGCGGAGCGGCAACGGAATTGATGTGCTCACTCTATGACATCGCGGACCTTAACACCTAGTGATCCAGACCCAGCTTCTCCTGAGAAGCATCCAGACATCTACCGGCTCGTCAAATGTTCGCAATGCGTGAAGTGCTACCTTGATATGCGTACTCGCCGCTGCCTGTCTGGTGGCCCTTGGAAAGAAGAACAGTTTTATCAGAGTCCATGATGAGTGACAGATCGATGTTGCTGGGCTGGCGATTGACGACGGCACAAATATTTTATCACCTGCCGGATCACCCTGCACTAATTCAGGAGTTCATATGGCAGGAATTGGATCGAGCCCCACAGTTTCCGGTCCTGACGCGGTTCTTGGACCACTGGGAACAAAATCTCGACGGTAAGCTGCACTCCGTTATTGTCGCAGTACGCGGTATCATCTCTCCAACCGATCTTAAGCACATCGGTAAGGAATTTAAATTGAACTGAGGCTCAGATGGCACTTAACTTGACTATAGCGGCGATAGTGATCGTAATAAGCTTGGTGCTTTTATGGCGAGGTGACCTTTCTGATGATTGGGACGACTATGACGACTATGGATACTAACCTGAAACTCGGCATCGATATCGGAGGCGTTATCATAGACCGCGCCAATGATAATACCGATACGTCGTTTTTCTCGGACAATTATCTGCAAACAACCGAAGTACATCGCGCAACCGACAGCATTGCAGAACTTGTCGATATGTTTTGGCCCGAGAACGTCTTCATCGTCTCAAAAGCACGCCTGAAAACGCAAGTACGATCTCGTGAATGGCTGACACATCAAAATTTTTATGCAAAGACCGGTGTGCTTCCTGAGAATGTCTACTTTTGTCTGGAGCGTGCCGATAAGGCACCGATTGCAGAAATTCTGGGACTGACGCATTTCATCGACGACAAGCTCGACGTGCTGAGGCATCTCCAGACCGTTAAGTATCTTTACGGCTTTCAAGTTCGCCCCTATGAATTAGAGAAGTTTCAACGCGATCTTCTCGTGCATGTCCAATATGCCGAGACGTGGGCTGAAACGGTTTCTCTAATTCGTTGGTCGTTGATCCGGGAGAAGACGCAGGCAGAAGCGCTTCCGGTGACGCCATGATTTTCGTAGCGCTCGGAACGATGCTCTTCATTGCAGCAGCTTGGTTTCTCTTTGTCCTCGGAAATAGTATGGAAGAACCTCCATATCACGGTTATGACGGCGAAGATGATTGATGGCCGCGCATCGCGCTTATCCGGGCCGCTTCCACAAAGCGCCTCTCGGCATGTGTCGCTGGTGTGGACTCAAAACAAAGGATAAAGCGAAGTTTTGTAGCAACGTTTGCAGGACACATTACCTGCTTCGTGCCGATCCGCAACGGATGCGGCAGTATGTTTTCTTCCGTGACTTCGGTATCTGTCATGAATGTGGAAAAACTCATTTTTATCTGACTGACGATTGGGAAGCTGACCACATCCTTCCGCTCTTTATAGCCTATGGCGATCCAGAGTTTTGGGAACCGACGAATGTCCGGCTATTATGCGTTAAATGTCATAAGAAGAAGACGGCTGAGGATCGCCGGAAATACAAAAAGCAGAAACCTGCAAAAATTTTGTTTTGGTAGGCAAATTCGTCCTTGACATCACGAGTCGGTTATGAGAGAAGGTCACAATCAGTGGTGAAAGCAAACGGTTACTTCTTGATAATGACCGTCATGGCTGTAGGCAGCCTACCCCGTAAGCGCCTGTTCCCTGATATTATATAAGGTTTGTAGAGATGAGAAATCTTAAATTGTTGTTATGCGTATTGGGTATCCATAAGTGGATCGACAATGGGTACGGCGGCAATTGTACTCGATGCCTGCATAGTTTTTAAAGTTGTTGAGAATGGGGTTGGTGTAGAACCGGAGTTCTTCGCTTACCAAAAGTCAGGCCAAAAACCTGATATCAAGCAAATGCCTTTAGTCGGACTTCATAAGTCTATACTGGGGCGCTCGCCGGGTCGCCTGTTCCACCCTGCTCAACAAAATCATCGGTTCAGATCGATGACTAGTCCGTAGTGAAGTGAAGAAATTCTTCGACTTGTAATCGAGAGGTCGTTGGTTCGAATCCAACCGGTTGTACTGTGCAACCGTAGCTCAGTGGAAGAGCGCTAAAAATGTCTTCACGTCTGTTCTCGGAATAGTCATCAATCTGAATTGGATGCATTGCCGGATTGAAATAGCGTAGTTATCACATGCTTCGGATGATGTGCCTTCGGGCGCTAGTGGATTCAAATTCCACAGCACTTGAATCGGTATCAAGCCGGTTTAATTGTAAAGACGTGGTAGCGCCTGTACTTTTCAATCCTGCAATGCATCTTACCAATCAACGAAGATAGTCCACTAAGCCAACCAAAAGGGTAGCAGTCCGACAAGGGCGGTGAGTTGCTAAAAGGCTAACAGCAGAGGTGTCCCGGTTCGATCCCGAGCGCGTCTATCTTCGTTGAGCACTAAGAATTGAGATTGGCGTAGACGACGAATTCATCGTTCGTTCAACTCGAACTTTTCCCGCCATCTTCCTTATGGGAAAAGCGCCTCACGGTGAGGCAATTTCGTTATCGCTTGTTCCATCTCAATATCCTTTTGCAGCCTCCCCTCAAAACACGCAGCCAAGAAAATCAAATGACACGCGAAGAAGCACAGGCAATTTTGGATCAGCACGGCATCAAATGGGGAAAAACAGCAAATGTCCGCATCGACGGACGGCTACTGTCCGCTGAAGAAGCATTGGAGAATCAAGAAGCTGCTTTGCGAGAAATGACTAACTTACCGTTTATCGAAAATACGATGGAAGGGACGCCTGAACCACCTAATCCAATACCTTCGAGTGTTCCCGCCAAATCACAAGCAGTTCTGAAAGCGGGTTGGCTTCAAGAAAGGCGGAAGCGCCTTCTAGGGTGCTACGGACCCGGTTATGTGCTGACGCAAGAAGAACTGAGATTGGCGCGTCGCCTTTATGGCCGACCCTGACCGTTACCTCTACAATGTGCATGACAGTCACACCATTAATCTCGTCCTCCAACCGAACGACAAACGTAGCTGTCCAGATGTCAGAACATGAAGAATACGCTTTAGCGGGATATGTATTCCAAGATATCGCTTACACACTTCCTGATGGGGGCAGCTTCACAATCAAGCGTCCTGTGGGATTACCCCACGAAATTCCATACTATGGACGAACCATCACGCTCGAAGAATTGCTTGCAGTCTGGGAGTATCATGCAAAACCACTTCATTCCTAATCCTGGGCGTAGACATGCACACATAACGGAGAAGAAGTAAGTTTATGCTGAAATATTTTCGTCTAGCGCGAGAAGAAGGTTTCGTGATGGCATTTCGTATCTGGCGTCTGTATATGCTATTTCGCTGTTCACGACTGCTGCGTGTGCCCGTAATTATTGCACCGGAATTCAATCAACTGCTTTTGCTGCCTACTCACGATTGACACTCCTGCGAATCCTGTCTACACATGTCAGGATTCGCGACATCGCGTTTGGTATTCCAACCCGAGAGAAACATGGCCCGTACAAACATCAAGACCAAGAATTCCTTCACCGAAACGACGCATGAAGGCGCACCGGCTGCGCGCACGACCGTGGAGCAACAGCTTCGCCGTTCGGTGATGTCGTGCATGCTGTTTGAGAATGAATTTTATGAGGACGGCGTCGAGATCAGCAAGCGCATCTACGATCTTGCCCAGAAGGTCAGCCCCGGCACACTTGGCTTGATCGCCATCGAAGCTCGCGAGGATATGAAGCTTCGTCATGTCAGCCTCCTGCTCCTCGTCGCCCTCTGCAAGACCGGCGCTGGCAATAATCTCACGAGTATGACAATCGCACGTGTCATTCAGCGTGCCGACGAACTCTCTGAACTGTTGGCGCTCTATTGGAAGCTCAACGGCAAAGATGCGCCGCTGTCCGCGCAACTTAAGCGCGGCCTCGCGATGGCTTTTACGAAGTTCGATGCCTACCAACTTGGTAAGTACGACCGAAAGAATGAAATCCGTCTTCGGGATGTTCTATTCTTGACGCATCCGAAACCGAAGGATGCGGAGCAGCAGGCTTTGTGGGATAGCCTCGTCAACAACACGCTCAATGCCCCCGATACATGGGAAGTGGCGTTGAGTGCAGGCGAAGGCAAGAAGGAAACTTTTGAGCGGCTTCTCTCGACCGGGAAACTCGGCTATCTCGCTTTGTTGCGCAATCTCCGCAACATGGTTGAGGCGAATGTTGACCGCGATCTCGTCCTTGCAGCCTTGAAGGCACGCAAAGGTGCTGAAAAGGTTCTTCCCTTCCGCTTCACGGCGGCTGCCCGGCATGCCAAGTCCTTCGAACCGGCAATCGACGAAGCTCTCATCGCCTCCTTGAAGGAAATGGAGAAGCTTCCGGGCAAGACGATCCTTCTTGTCGATGTCTCAGGCTCGATGGATGTCAAGTTGTCCGAGAAGTCGGACCTTACCCGGCTGGACGCAGCGGCGACGCTTGCCGCTATCTTCCCCGGAGAGGATGTGAGAGTTTTCACATTTTCTCACGAGGTGGTTGAAGTCCCGCGCCGCCTTGGAATGGCTGGGATCGAGGCGATCTCGAAGAGTCAGATGCATGGTGGCACCTATCTCGGCGAAGCTCTTCGGACTGTCTATAAGATCAAACATGACCGTTTGATCGTCATCACGGACGAGCAGTCCCATGACAAGACAGTGGCTCCGGATACAAAGCATGCCTATTTGATCAACGTGGCCTCGAACAAGAATGGCGTGGGCTACGGTCGCTGGAACCATATCGACGGTTTTTCGGAAAACGTTCTCCGCTGGATCGCCGAGGTCGAGAAGGCTGGCAACGAGTAACATAAAAGCTTTATAATTCAACGTTTTTGAAGGCCCGGTAGATCGACTACCGGGCCTTTTTTCTGTTTATTTTGACCTTACCCTCTTGACATCCTGTCGAGAATCTGGACAGATTGAGTCTTTTTTCTTGACTTCATTCTCGAACTTTAGTAGGGTCCGCGCATTCCCGATTAATGGAAGGCTTCCGAACCTGTCCATTTTTCTCCTGAGCACCGAGGGTCGGTGCCCCTCCATACGGGTCGTATGGTTCCCAGAGAAAGTAGAAAATGCCGATTTTGAATTATGATTCCTTGGATGCAGTTCCCAAGGAGTTGCGTGAGTTCGCAAAGACTGTTGAAGGCGGAGAAGGTAAAGTCGCAGTCAACGTTGTTCCGAAGACCGCTGTTGACGAGTTTCGTGACAACAACATCAAGCTGAGCAAAGAACGCGATACGCTTCTTGAACAGCTTACGCCGCTGAGAACCATTGTTGGGGAAGACCCTTCAAGCTTTCAGCAACAACTTGAAGAGTTGCGCGCAACCGCGCAACGGGTCAAGGACGGCGAACTGAAGGAATCGCGTGCCATCGAGGAACAACTTTCTCGACGCACAGAAGAACTTCGTAAGGACTACGATAACCGGCTCCAGACAGTCGGTAAGGAAGTGGCAGCTTGGCGTACCAAAGCTGAAACTCTCGATGGTCGTTACAAGCAGACTTTGGTTGCATCCGCCATTAAGGATGCCGCAATGCAGACTGACTCCGGTGTCGAGCCGAAAGCCATTTCTGACATTACGATGTCGGCACTCGGAATTTTCCGTTGCGACGATCATGGCCGCATCATCCCTTACGAGGGTGACGCGCCGATCTACGGAGCGGATGGTACGACACCGATGACACCACGTGAGTGGATTGGTCGGTTGAAGGAAGAAAAGCCTTACTTCTTCAAACCTTCCAATGGTGGTGGAGCAGGCGGCGATACAGCTAAGAAAGTGCTGAAACGCACGCCGGAACAGATTAGAAATATGACCGCAGCGCAACGCCTTGAACTGGCGAACGGCGGAAAACCTAACGTCTAAGAGTCACATTTCCAACTAGGAAAGTGACATACGGACTTCCTCATTAACGGGGAGCAGCTTGGGCGAAGTGGAAACACTTCGCCCATCCAAACATCAAAATCACATACCTATGTGATTTTCCAAATTACCTCGGAGGTCGCTGGACGATCCGGGGCGATCCCGAGACGGGGGCCGTCTCGTTGCTGTCCAGCTAAGTATTGAGGAAATAAGCAATGTCAGCTTTGACGCTTCTCCAAGCTGCCGAACAGGCACTTGGCAATGACGAAGTGAAGCGCGCGGCAATCATCGAATTGTTCGCAGCGCCTGATCTTCTGCGCGTATTGCCGTTCATCGACATTCAAGGTGGAGCATACGTTTACATTCAGGAAGGCCAGCTTGCTGGTGTTGCCTTCCGTGGTATCAACGAGTCGTATACCACGAATACCGGTATCATTAACCCACAGACCGAACGTCTCCGCATCGTCGGTGGCGACCTCGACGTGGATAAGGCGCTCCTAAAGACGCATGGTCCAGACATCCGCACCACGCAGGAAAAGATGAAGGTCAAGGCCCTCAGCTTGTTCATTGCTGGCAAGATGATCAACGGCGACTCCGAAAACGATCCTCGTGAGTTCGACGGCATCCGTAAGCGTATTACTGGTTCGCAGCTTTTCCCTGCCGGTTCTTCGTCCGGTGGTGACGCTCTGTCGTTGTCGGTGCTTGACACCGCAATCGACGCAGTCGATGGCGCAACTCACCTAATCATGTCGCGTCCGATGCGTAATCTGCTCTCGCAGTCCGCACGTAATCCGTCTGTTGGTGGTTATGTTCAGTGGGAAAAGAACGAGTTCGGAGAACGTATTGCGTTCTACAACGACCTCCCGATTCTTACGACCAACTACGATGACGCCAACAACCAAGTCATCGACTTCAACGAAGCAAACCCGGGTGGTGGTTCCTCAGTAGGAACGTCCATCTACGTCGTCCGTATCGGCGACGAGGGTGTCGTTGGTCTCCAGAACGGTGTCATGGAAGTTGATGACCTCGGTCAAATCCAGAGCCAGCCTGTCATGCGTACCCGTATCGAGTGGCTCGTCAGCTTGGCCGTCATGAGCGGTCGTTCTGCGGCTCGCATCTGGGGCATCAAGAAGGCTGCTGTGACCGCCTAATAAGTGGTCATACAGACTTCATAACTCCAAACGGATAAGGAAATCCTCAGATGGAAAGCAAAGTAAAGTCCACCTACGATGCGCTTTTGGCGCTTCAACTGGTGGGATCAGCAGCGGTCACGAACGTTGGTTCAAACGTTTCGTCCATTGTCGATCTTAATCTCATCACAAAAGGTCGTGGTGATCTTGACGGACGTTTCGGTGAAGGTTCCTTCGACGTGGTCTTCCACGTTGTTGCCCTTGACCACACGACCGGAGATGAAACCTACACGGTTCACTTCAAGTCTTACGACATCAACGGCGCGAACGGCACCGATCAGGAAACTCAGGTCCTGACGACCGCGAACATCGGCGAGACTTATCGCTGGAAGTTCGACACGCGCACGTTGCAGAACACTCACGCGGCTGCCGCCCAGTTTGGCCTCGATATTGTCTGCGCTGGAACGACCCCAATCTTCCAGTACTGGGCATTCATCGCTCCCAACCTTGCGTGGGGCTAATAGCCTAAACGGCTAATGAATCAGGGGCAGCAGTCTAATCGGCTGCTGCCCTTTTTTCTTCAAAATTCAAAGGTGCCTGATCAAACAGACGGCTAGCCGTTCACGGAGACGCTTGTGGAGAAAGACCACTTCATCACGCGGGACGGTCTGGTGTTTGCTGGGTCGCACCTGATTGCAGATTTTTGGGATGCTGAGGGGCTCGACGATTGTGAGCGCCTCGAAGAGGCCATCCTTGCCGCTGTAGAGGCCGCTGGAGCCACGTTGCTTCACATCCATCTCCACACCTTCGGTGACGGTGGAGGGGTCTCAGGCGTCGCTGTGTTGGCTGAGAGCCACATCAGCGTTCACACATGGCCCGAACGTAATTTTGCAGCCTTCGATGTCTTCATGTGCGGTGATGCGAATCCCCGGGAAGCCATTGAAGTTCTCAAGGCTCATTTGAAGCCGAAGAACTTTGTCGTAGCTGAACATAAGAGGGGACTTGTCTAAATGATTCAACGTACCATTAAGCGTTATGGCTGGAAGCGTGATCTTCCAGATCACCGTGATTTACTATACGGTGCCGTTCATCACGCAACTGCGGTTGTCGAACCGCCTTCTGTCAATCTAAAGCCGAAACTTGCATTGGTCTTCGATCAGGGCGATCTCGGGTCCTGCACAGCAAACTCAACGATGTGGATGTGGCAGTTTGTCCACGGCGCTCCTCCCGGTGATACCTGCTGGAGCAGAATGTTCACATATATCGAATCTCTCATCGCTGAAGGCTCCTATCCACAGGATGCCGGAGCCGAACTCCGCGATGTTATTAAGGTCATGTCCGTCAAAGGCATTCCGCCTGAGAAAGACTTTCCATATATCGTCTCCACCTTTCCGCACAAGCCGTCTCGCCATGCCATTCAGGATGCGGCGAATGACAAGGTCATCAGCTACTCGCGTCTTGCTACTCGGGCTGATTTTCTAAACTGCCTTGCAAGCGGCTTTCCGTTTGTCTTCGGCTTCACGGTTTATGAGAGCTTTGAATCTCAGGCTGTGGCAAGCACCGGTATCGTTCCGATGCCGAAGCCGACCGAGCAGGTTCTTGGCGGTCATGCGGTTTGCTGCATCGGCTACGATCAGAACTTCAATGGAACCGGACAGCTTTATTATCTCGTTCAGAATTCATGGGGGCTAGACTGGGGCGTCAAAGCTGACCCGGGATGCTTTTGGATGCCAGCGACGTATCTGGAAAACCCGAATCTTGCGAGCGATTACTGGACGGTTCGCAACAGCAAGTAATAAGTTGATGGTGTAATGAGATAAAACTCATTACACCATTTCCCTTAACTGACAGATGAGGTCGGAATCCTTGACACTCAAGCTGTTCATAGTATATCTGAACCACAAATCTGGTGCACCCGAGCGCCATTAATCCCGAAAAATTAGGAACAAGAATGGCAAAGACAGTCAAAGTGTATGGGCAGCAGGGAGAAGTTCGTGATGAGAGTCTTCTCAATGCCCGAGACCTCGTGAATGGTTGCAGCGGCTACTGGAAATGGAAGCCCGAGCAGAAAGCCGGGTCTCCTATGGACCCAGTCCCATTCGCACGTTCCACGCCGCCGTCTCCGAAGTCAGCGACACAAGAACTTCTTGATCGCATGGGGACTGGCGGCAATGCCATCGGTGAGCGCACGCTTGGCGTCGAGAAAGAACCTGTTGTTGAGGAAGTCGTCGAAGTAGAGGCATTTAAAGACCCTGTACTCGACGAGCCGGATGACACAGGCGAAGAAGAATCAGTTGTAATCCCTGAAACACCGGCAGCGAAGCGTCGTCGCCAAGCTCGTGAAGCGAAAGCTGAAGATGGGAAATAACATCATCAGCATTCACGTCACTGGATGCCACCACAATGGTATCCCGCAAGACATCGATCAGATGGCGTTCGAATTTGTGAAATCACTCAAGTCAGCCGGTCACACTGTAACAAGTGCCAAGATTGTTAGCGGCGGCGAGTATGATCTTCAGAACGGTGGCCGTTTTCCGTTGAAGTCGGAAAATCCAGACTTCTATAATAAGAGATAATCCTAGATGATTCACTTCGGCTTCATTGGCGTAACCGTCGTCGAATCGGTGACGAACTCCGCCGCAACTGTTTATACGGCTGATGTCCCGGATGTCAGAAAATTCCGGCTGCTGATTTCGAGTGATGTGGATATCCATATTCAACGCGATCCGGTCGGAACGGTTTCCCCAACTGTCGATCCTTCATCGGCCCCCCGCATCCCCGCCAATACAATTGTCGAAGTCTCGATCTTCGGCGAAGAGCAGATTTCCGCCGTAATTGCTGCCAGCGCATCGGGCAATGGAAGCATCTGGATCACGCTGGCTGAATAAAGGAATTTAAATAATGTCTGTCTTGGAAAGCGATCTCTATTTTTACGGTTCGGCAAATATGCCGGACGGCGATGGCACGACCACGGGCGGCGCGCTCGATACCACGAAGTTGATCTTCTTCAACGACATCTCGCCTGCTGGTACGATGAACTATGTCTCGTCATCTGCCTCGGACACGGCTGCGACCATTACACTTTCAGGCCGCGACTCCACGGGTGTCATCCAGACCGAAACCAAGACTTTCAACGGCACAACGCCAGTTACAGGATCGCAGTCTTTTGAGCGCCTCTTGAAAGGTGTTATTGCTGGTACAACGGCTGTCGGCGATCTGGCAGCAATCTCGAACACGGCTGTCATCTCAGCACACACCGCGCAGGCGGCCTCGGCTGCATCAGGTGCGACCGCAGCATCCATCACACTTCAGTCCGGCGACGGCGCTTCCGTTTCTGTCGGGCAGATTATCCGCATCACGAACAACCTGCCTTCTGGTGTTCAGAACCAGCTTCGCCGCATCATCCGGATTTCGGGCGACATCGTCTACGTCAACCGCGCATGGGGAACTGTGCCGTCGTCCGCATCGACATATTCCATCTATGAAGGAATGTTGTTCGACCTTGCACCGAACCAAGTCACACAGATTCGTCGTCCGTTCTATAACGCGGCTGCCGACGTTCCGGGTGGCTCGAACCGTACCTATTACGAAAAAATCTTTGCAGTCAACAGCAATACCACAACCGCATTGACAGTTGTGGTAATCTCGAAACAGGTCGATCCTTCTTCTGGAACATTGCAGTTCGCACTCACGAACGCGCTCAATGATACCGGCACCGTTGCCAATCGCCAGACTGCACCTGTCTCTGGAATCACGTCGTTCTCATCGGGCTCGTCACCGCAGACCATCAACGTTCCGTCGCCTCAGAATCTTCCATCTGGTGCAACGCCAAATGCTGCGGGCGCACAAGGTATGTGGCTGTCTCTTGCCTTAACGGCAGGACTCGCAGCGGCGAAGACTTCTTTCGATATTCGTGTGACGGGTCAGACGACCTAACGGAGGAACTGTGTCCCTTTCGGTAGTCTCATCGAGTTATTCTAGCGGAGCCACCCAAGCAGACGGTTCACATTGGATTGTTGAAACCATTACCATCAGTGATGGCTCAACTCAGATGATCCAATATCTTGCAGCGCCCGGATGCGATTTGGATGCGCATCTGACAGCCACAGTTAATTATTACAACACTCTATTCTCTACGGATGATTCGTGACAGCGCATTACGTTCGTTCAGGCGCAGCAGGCTCGAATAACGGTACGTCGTGGGCGAATGCCTACACGACGATGACGGCTGCGATAGCAGGTGGTGCAGCGGGAGATACCTACTACGTTTCGGAAGATCATGCCGAATCTACTGCGGGTTCCGTCGCGCTTGCGTTTAATGGTACTTCTGCTGTCCCAGACCTTGTCATTTGTGTTAACCACGCAGGGTCTGTACCTCCTGTCTCAGCCGACTTGCGCACCACTGGTCAGATCACGGTGACAGGTGCTGCCGTTATTACCACAACCGGCTACGCGAAGATTTACGGCATCATTTTCAACAATGCAACTGGGTCTGGTAGCAACAATTTAAACATTGGAGGTGCAGCGGCTGTCCCTGTAGGGTTGAAACTTATCAATTGCCAATTAAATGTAAAATGCACCGGCACTGGTGCTCGCATAGTAATCGGCACGAATACTTCTGGTGGTTCTGGAACTGGTTACATAGAGTTGTTTAACACGACATGTAGTTTTTCCAATGCCAGCCAAGGTCTTACAGTCAATGGCACAGTTTACTGGCGGAATACGCCTAGTTTGATTCAAGGCGCTACAATTCCTACGACCTTAATTTCTGTCTCATCCGCCGTTTCATCTATAGTTCTGTTTGAAGGCTGCGATCTGAGTGCGTTGGCCTCTGGTCATATTATTGTCGGAGCAGTCGCGAGTGCATTAAAAGTTATATTTGTTAATTGTAAGCTAGGCGCATCGGTCACTATCGCTGCTACACCTACTATTGATGCTTCTATAATTGATTTGATAAACTGTGATTCGGCTGCCACCACGAACCGTCAGGAGCGCTACACCTACGCTGGTACATTATCTACGGAGACAACTGTAGTACGCAGCGGTGGCGCGAATGATAGTGTTCAATCGATGTCGTGGAAAATCATTACCACTGCTAATACCAATAATACGTTTCCTTTCGAAACATTCCCAATCGATACTTGGAATTCTAAGGTAGGGCAGACTGTCAATGTTAACCTTGAAATACTCAATGACGGTGTGACACTTCAAAATTCTGATATCTATCTTGATGTTTACGGGCTCACCGATACCACTGATCCCCTTGCATCATTGATTTCCAGTGGTCCAGCGGACCCATTAGCTGCCGGTGCAAATATCTCATCTTCATCAGCTTCTTGGGTCACTACCGGTCTGACAAGCCCAATTGCACAGAAAATCACTGTCTCTTTTACACCTCAGACACAAGGATATATTCGTGCCTATGTACGGATTCCGAAAGTGTCGAAAACCATCTGGGTAGACCCGGCTATCTATTTCTCCTAAGAGGATTGCGACGTGAGCACGCAGCGCATCCTCGCGGGATTTCCTTTCCCAGCTTTTGCCACTGAACGCGCAGGCCAACAAAACATTGTTGTGTCTGTTTTTCTCGTTGGCTCTGAAAAAGTCAACGCTGACGTTATCAGCTTGGAAGAAACGGCATCTAGTATCTTGTCAGATACCGTTGGCCGTAACGAATTCAATATAATTAAATACAATGCCCGGATCGTTGCAGGACTCCCTTTTCCAGCAATGATGATTGAATCTGGCGTCATCGGACGACAGGCAATTATCAGTGGTCCGTCTTTTATCAATGAAATTCCTATTCTAACAACGAAGTCCGATATCGTCGGTAGTCTGACGTTTAGTGATAACATCCAGTTCGACATCGTTCCTCGCGTGGAACCGGATGTGACATCAAGACGTGATGATCTTGGAAATGTAGAAATCGCATCTGCGGATCGTGTAGATTCTATTACCCCAATTGAAGAAGGAGCATCTTCGAGAAGCGATATCATTCCAGCATTGGAGTCCTCTAGCTTATCAAAAGCTGATATCCTTTCGATTCAAGAGATCGCTTCGAGTGCAAGAAACGATATACTGACTCGGTTAGAAGTTTCATCTTCGGATCGCGTTGATATTTTTTCCCAGAATGAAGGAGGGACATCGTCCAAAAATGATGTTGTCTCCGCATCTGAGTTATCTACTTCATCGAAGGTTGATATTCTCTCGACTCAAGAAAATGCTTCTAGCGAAAAATCCGATATCCTCCCCAAACTGGAATACGCTTCATCGCTATTTATGGATGTAATCGTTCCATCAGAATTTAATATTATCTTAAACACCGTTCAAGAACATAATTTGATTGAATTTGGGTCAAGTCTCAACTCAGATGCGATCCCACCGAAAGAGTTCTCTGCATCTAATCGGTTAGACATTATCTCGCCTATCCAGAGTCAAGCGCAGTTAAATTCGGATACAATCGGCTTAATCGCCCTGCAAGGATTGCTCGTAACCGCCGATACGATGGCGTTTGTGGAATGGCTGACAGCCAAGTATTCCGCACGTATCAACGCTGCATTCCCATTCCCGTCTTTTGTAGTGGAGACGCAGCAGCGCCAAGCGATCACTTCTGGACCTGTCTTTGTGAATGAGAATCCGATTTTGACTGTGATCGGAAACATTCTTACCAATTTTGATTGGCTGTCCAACGTTAAAATCGCTGCCGACACATTAGCATTCGCAGAGTGGCTCATCGCGAAATACTCCGCACGTATCAACGCTGCATTCCCATTCCCGTCTTTTGTAGTGGAGACACAACAGCGTCAAGCTATTACGTCAGGCCCAGTGTTCATTGTTGAAAATCCGATCATTTCCATCATGGGAAATATCCTATCATCTATGGATTGGCTCTCCATCCTGAATTCCGATATCAATGGAGTTAATGAAGTTGCGCTGACGACACACACAGACCTGATCCCAAGCCAAGAATGGGGAATGTCAGCAAAATCCGATGTTCTCCCCAAACTGGAATATGCTTCATCGCTATTTATGGATGTAATCGTTCCACAAGAATTTCATATTATCTTAAACACCGTTCAAGAACATAATTTGATTGAATTCGGCGCGACATTTAGAGCGGATACTGCATCCGTGCAGGACTGGGCATATATATTACAGAATGTGCAACCCAAACAACAGATAGAATTCGCAGGCTCAGCCAAAAGCGATAATGTCTCCTTGCCATGCTGGCAAGCGACGTTGAACACAGATCAATTGGTCCCGACTGAGTTCCTCGGCTCTAGCGTTGCGACATTCACTCCACGAAACCCGCTTGAATTCGGAACTGGAATGCGTGCAACTTCAAGACAGCAAACTGAGTTTGGAATGGGAGCGCGCAGCGATAGCAGCGCGCCGTCCGAAAGAGCAGCTTCATCGAAGATTGATCTTGTTGGGTCGCTGGAGAGCGCTGCGCGTATTTACAGTAATCCACACGTCGCATTCGATTATCTAACAAACGAACAAGCCGGAATTCATATCTTTGACGATTTTGGCATGACGACGAAAGCTGATATTGCCTCGGTATCAGAGCGTGGGATGTCTGCGCAACATGACGATATTGGAACCGTCGAGGAAAGTGGAACTTCATTCAATAATTCGCGAATTCCTTCCGATCATTTGTCAGCGCCATTAGCGCTGACTCACGTTCTGATCGAAGCCGCAACAGGCGCTCGCTTCACGGCACACCAGAATATCGATTTTGGCATGACAGCGCGTGCCGATAACTTGGGCTTCGTAGATTTTGGCTATGGCATTTACGGTCGAGCATATTCTCAAATGGAAATCTCGGCGTCATCGAAACTGGATATTTCCGGACCTTCCGAATGGCGCACATCGTTGAATGCAGATAATATTTCTCCTCTGGAATTTCACAATTCTAGCTTCTTATCGACAACATACGCTCCGATTGAATTCGGTGTGTTATCTCAAGCGACATCGCGTGTGCAAACGGAGTTTTCTACAAGTGTTCGCGCGGATTTGAATACAGCACTGTATAACTTGGCATCTTCGCAAGCAGATCAGAGCACATTCTTTGAGATGCAGACTGCAATTGCTTCTTCTATCCATGTGATGGCTAATTGGTTGGCTATCATGCACACGATTCAAGAAAAGTTTCAGATTGAGTATGGAACCAATGTAACTTCTAACGCTATCTCAATTATTGAAGGCTTGGCAAGCTCGTTCGCGCAGATTGAGAGCGGCATCGCGACGTTGACAGACGTTAGCATGACGGAAGAACTCGATAGTGACTGGATTGGCGATCTTCAAACCAGTATTTCAGACCTCGTCGAGTTCAATACAAGTCTGCAATCCGAGATTGAAGCGTTTTTCGATGCCGGAATGGTCTCAACACAGGATTTTGAGGGTGATCCGGAAATTTCTGTGTCTTCCGAGGGCGTCAATCTTGTCGAGATTACGTATTTAGCCAATCTTTTCCGCGCAGAGACGATTTTCAACGAAAATTCGACAGAGACACGCGCAACGCATACGCATCAGATTGAATTTGCGATGTCCGCAGAGGCATTCCTGATTGGGCGCATCGATTGGGTCGGTATCTGTTCTGCTATCTGGCCGAATCCGGTTAATTTCAGCGCTAATACCTTAGCAACTCTACCTGTTCGTGAAGAAAGTGGTACGAAAGCGGAATCTGCTGTTGAACCATTGGAAGAAATTGGTGCTCGTATAGATGGCAGCATGGAATCGCAGATTTCACGGACTGCAACTACTCTTCATACGGAAAATGTTGCGACGAACTGGCTCACGACATTGAATTCAGACATTCAGATAGCCATGTCGGCTGCTGTAAGCGCAACCGCACTCATTACGTCTTATGCGGAAGTTATTATTCATGCATCTGTCATCTTCAATGGTGAATTTCCTCTTGAAATCAACACAAGCGCACAGATGGTCCCATTACCCGAGATCGATGTGGTAGCTTCGCTGTCGGCAACGACATCGAACGTTCCAGTGAGCGAAGCATCCGGCGTCACTACTGACTTTGAAGCCTTTACCGCTTTTGAGAGCAGCGTCGAGATCACCTATTTCACTTATCTTGAATTCTCGGGTGTCTTCTTCGTTACTACTGCCGTTGGGCGCACATGGCACCATCAGACGGCGCTCCGTATGTTCGGGGACGGCATCAACACGCTCCGTTCGTTCGCCGAGTATCAGATCGTCCGTGAGTCGCAGGATGCAATGGCGGTTCGTAGTTTTGCAGCCGAGATGGCACCCAGATTCTTTGCAACCGCAATGGCTGCATGATAGACTTCCCGAAAAGGTAGAGTTATGATAAAACCCCAATCATTTCCATCGAAGTTCAGTTTCGAAGAGCCGATTACGTCGATGGATTTTGCTGCGCAGATTGCAGCCCAATCTCCCGGCGCAACCATTGCGAGCTTCGAGGTCGATTCGGACTTCTTTGCCGGAGATGCGAGTTCGCCGAGCGATATTCGTATGGGAGGAGCATCATTATCCGGCACACGAGTCATCCAGCAGATCACAGGCGGATTGCCCGGCAATACTTACCTTCTTACTTACCGAGTCACCCTTTCGACGGGAGAAATCTTCGGCGAGCAGCGCCTCCTTCCGGTCGTCTTCTACATTTAAGATTGATTTATATGGAGTTTTACCCCTTGTAGGGGAGATTCGGCATATGGATTAATCGATGACACGAAGAGTCGGCGATCTTGACTCCTCGATTTCCTTGAATTAAGGTGCGCCTCATAGTTGAGGTCAGCCATGCCGGATCGTATCCGTGTTTATCATCCTGAGACAGGCGAACCTTTCGATCTTCCGGTCGGAAAGGCGAATGAATTGCGCCTCGAAAAAGGATGGCTGGCGCAACCGCTCGATCCGGATGCCGAGCCCGCTGTGAAGACGGTTGAGACCGTCAAGGTAGAGGCTGAAGAGAGAGAAGCTGAAGAGCTTTCGCAGATCAAGCGATTCGTCGATCTCTCGAAAGATGTGGCTGAAACTTATGTCCCGAGCGCTTGGATCAAACCGAAAGCAGGCTAAGGATTTTGTTATCCCATTAAATGACTAAAATGACCCCCGAGGAAAATCGGGCTTATTACCGTAAGTATAAGGCCGACAATAAGGAAAGACTAAGGTATCAAGAGCAAGTTCGACATAGGGAATGGCGGGCAGAACTTTTGAAAATTGTCGGTGATCATAAATGTAAAGATTGCGGGAATGATGATTTTCGTGTTCTTGAGTTTGATCACATAGGTGACGATAAGACCGCCAATGTAGCTAGATTCATAAGTAGAAACTGGCGTAAATCATTGGAAGAAGCGCTTAAATGTGAAGTCGTATGTGCCAATTGCCATAAGATTCGTACGTTCGAAAGGTATCCTAAGTTATCACCACTACAGGAAGAATGGAAAAGATTGTCTGAAACTCATTGTCCTCAAGGACATGAGAAAATTCCGGAAAATAGAGTGACTTACGATGGTAAGGAAGGGTGCCGGATTTGCCGAAGAGACGCTGGGGCTCGATATAGAGAGAAACAGAAAGAAATTACATAATGACAATCGTCTTTAATTCGTTAGGTGGTCCCGGAGTCGGAAAATCGACCTTGTCGTATGGCTTGATCGCCAAACTGAAAAGCCGAGGGCATAAGGCAGAGTACGTTCCAGAATATGCGAAAGAACTCACGTTTCGTCGAGACTGGAACACAATCAACGATCAGGGCGTTGTTACAAGAGAGCAGGATCGGCGTTTACGCGATCTATTAGGGCATGTGGATTTTATTATACATGATACGGCTCTACCGCTTGGCCTGATGTATACGAAAGGCGACTATACGCAGGATTGGTTCGCTCGACGGGTTTGGGAATTATACGAGGGATATAATAATTTTAATTGCTACGTCCGCCGCGTTAAACCATACGCGACATACGGAAGAAGTCAGACGGAATCCGAGGCGCGAGAACTCGACGACCGGATTCGACAGTTGTTTGGTCCAGAAAAAATCCATCTTGAAGTTGATGGAGCAGAAGGATCAGTTGACATCGCGTATAAAGCTTTGCTAGAGTACGCAAATATTCAGTGACTCGTTGAGTCACAAAAGTTTACACCAGTTTAGTTCAGGGGTAGAACAGCGGCCTCCAAAACCGCGTGTCGGGCGTTCGAATCGCTCAACTGGTGCCACGATTTTTAGGGTGTGAGCCGGGCGGTGAGGCTCTTGTCTGCAAAACAAGCGATATGGGTTCGACTCCCATACACTCTTCCAAATCGGCGCAGCAAGAAAGCACACAGTCGTGATATCAGGTTTGCTCATCGTCGTGAGCGCCGTATTGCGAAACTAGAATTAAATGCGGGTAAAGCCTAGAGGCGAGGCGCTACGTTGCCAACGTAGATAGAGGAGATCACTGGGCTCCTTACCCGCTCCAGTTTATGCCGAGGTCTTGTATAAAGACGGGGGCAAGTCCCGGCTGGTGTAATTCCAGCCCTTGGCTCCAAGTTTGCTTGGGTCGTGTAAGAGATAGCATGTAAGCGCTTATTTGCTATCGGTGGTGAAATCCCATCCCCTAGCGCCAATTCGATATTCATCCATGTCGGGTGCGTAGGACTTTTGGTAATAGCCGTTAGCTCTGTCATTCAAATAAGTACGGCCTTGGCTGACCGGAATAAATAGAATGATATTCTGACGTTTCTCGGTTTCGATTGCATGTCTAAAGCCCTAAAGGAGACATGGTCGAGTAACCTGCATGAGGAAGCGCTGTTTGTGGTGCAGCAGGAAAGGTGAGGATATCGCCAACCACGGAAATTCGCGGTGTTAGCTCAATGGTGGTAGCGGCTGACTTCCAATCAGCAGGACGGGGAATCAGTATCCTCACACCGCACCAGACAGACCCTTCAGTCGGAGAAGTGGCACCTTCGGGTGCCATTTCTTTATGAGGTAATATGACCAACTTCACGTATAGTGTTTTCTACGGACAGTTCTCTGTTCCGGTCGAAATGGTCGTCGCGATCTTCGCGCCAAATCCCCCGATTGCCGAGATCGGTTCTACTGTCCCATCCGTTATCCTAAACTGGGGACTTTCCAAAGCTGCCGTCTCGCTTTCACTCAACGGTGTTGCTCTCAACCCCGCCATTACACAGGTCACCCAAATCGGTCCTTTCACCGACGATACGACATGGGAACTGATTTGCGCCGATGAAGATACGCAGGCACGTCAGCGGACCCAGCTTGAATTCCTTCCATTGGTTTACTGGGGTGTCGTTCAAGCACCTCCGGCGTCGAGCGCGGATATTTTAGCTTTAACATCAAGCGAGTTTATCGACCGCAAGTTGGAGATGACAGTTCAGTATGCCTGCGCAGCCGGAGGCTATCCATGCATCGCATATCCGGCAAGCATTGGACTGCCTCGTCGCCCGCAAATTGCAACGCCTGATGTAATGCCCAATACGTTAGACTGGAACGCCTTTACCGATTACACGGCTACAACTGTCTCGCATACGAATGCATCCGGATACACGCAAGACTATCTTGTGCTGACCTTTAATACCCTCCAAACGAGTCAGAACGTTCCTGTTATTTGGACCTAATCATGAGTCATCATTCTTGACTCTATCTGTCTTAAATGTCATCTTGCAGTTCATAATCTCTTAAGGAAATTTCCATGGCAAGCGGCGTATACGATCCGGAACGCGACCACAGCGATATGTCGCAATTGACAACCGTCAATCGCAACAATGTGGTGGGCGCACTCAATGAAGTTAATGCAGCAGGAAAGGCAGCTACCGCAGCCGTGGCTCTCGCCATCAAGTGCCAGCACGTCGCCATTGGCGTAGCAGGCCCTGTCGCGATCCCAGCGCTTCCGTCAGGCTCGAAGATTATTGGCATCCGCGAGCACGTCACTGCGGCTTACCCAAGCGGCGGTAAGATCACCGTAGGCGACCATTCTGGCGGCAGCGGCGCACTGGCTGCAACGTCCATCACGGATGGAACGCATGCAGCCGTCACAGCGCCCGGCGACTTTAATGTGCCAGTCTACGTGCAGCCTGTCGGCGATCTCAGCATCTCAATTTCAGGCGGCGACGGATCGACCGGCGCAGCTACCGTCATGATCGAGTACATCGACGCCTAATCGGCGATGTAGTCCAAACCTGCCAAGCTATGCAGCGCATAGTTTTGAAGAATCCGGGGCTGAAGCGACTCAAGTTGCTTCAGCCTTTGGGTTATCTGGGCCTCTGTAAACTTGTTGTATAGGCCTTCCAGTGATGGAGCACCCGTTGGATGTTTCAGCATACTGGCACCGTAGGGATCGACGAATGTACGGCTCGATGCGAATGGCCCTTTCACATCGGGATATTGCCAGATGAGCAGCACGGTTTCGGGCGCAACATCGATGAGTGTATGGATTTGGTCATAGCACATCGTATGGCGCGAACCGACTTGGTGAACGCGAGTACCACTTAACCTGAGCCAGCTTTCGCGCTCATATTTGAAACCTGCGCCGCCATTTAGAGGCGTACGGAAACTGTATTCCAAAAATTTTGTAACGCCGTCGCCATACATCCCCGTCTCAGCCGTTTCGACCCATATGGCATTTCCTATTTTCCCACGTAGGACGAGAGTAGCAAAATCGTAGCGATGGTCATGTGGACTGACGATCTGCCGGTTCTTCCCAAGCGCGCGTCCACTTCCTTCATCGAAGAAATACGCCTTTATGGTCAGATGCGGATGCCTATGCAGGCAAACGTAATCGACGCCCGGCGCATGGAAGTCGCGGTAGGAGTTCGCAATGAGCGTTTTCATCTGTTCTTCTGGTGTTACGACTTGCATCATATTCAGGTGCATAGCTTTCTCCTAGTTGATTCCAAGAACAATAGGAATTCCGTTCCAGACAAGGAACAGACCTGTCGCCATCAAGATCGGCATGATGACGCCAAAGATGCCGGTGTCCGCGACTTTAAGATTCAGTTTGATCACCGACGAGAACCAAAGTGCACTTACGCAGATGAGAGAACTTCCCATCATCGTGTAGGCCCACCCCATGAAGATATCAAACGCGGTCATAGTGTCGTAAAGATGCTCTTGATTTCCTGAACGGTAGAAACGAAGTTCGGCATATGCTCCACGTCCGTATGCCACGCCAAGTTGCGCTCGATTAGATCGATGGTCTGCTGGATACGCGCACCCGGTACCGGCATTCCATGAACATCCTTATCGCGTCCGAGGATCAGGATCGTATCTGCGATCATGACGGCGCTCTCGATGTCGTGGGTCGAGAAGATGGTCGTATTCAGTTCGTCTCGCGACGATACCGCATCGATCACATCGCAGACCGTTTTCTTCGCGATGATGTCCAAGCCCGAGAACGGCTCGTCCATGAGCAGAAAGTGATTGCTAGAGAGCAACTGCTCGGCAATCGAGATTCGCTGTCTCTGGCCCCCTGAAAGCTCCTGCGGATAGACGTGACGCTTATCGGCAAGTCCGAACTGCTCCAGAAGCTCCAGAACCTTGGCCTTTGCCGTCGTACTGTTTTTTTCGCGCATCCCGGCAGCCAAAAGCAGACTGCTCTCGACCGTTCGGTGTCCGAACAGGAGGTAATTCTGAGGCACTATTCCAACCATTCCAGCTTTGACTGGCGTCTGGTCAATGCCAATCAGAACGGTACCTGAACTGGGCGGAAGAAGTCCTGAGAGGCGTTTGAAGAGTTGCGTCTTACCTGTCCCGCTCGGTGCCAAGAGCGCCACTTTCTGGCCTTGCGTGATCCCCGGACGTTTGATGTCCCGAATTTCGATATTGACATCGCGCAGGATCGGCAAGCTGTAGTTCACGCACAGGCCAGTGACCTTAAGCAGAACTTCGGCGCGCTCGTAAGTGTAATCAGAAGACATCAGCCGCGTCCTTTCCCGAGATTGGCATACGGGCAAGCGATATAGTTTCGGAACATCCCAATGAGGAAGTCCTGAATAATTCCAACACAGAAAAGGCTAATCAGGATCGCGCCGGTTGCGGGCAAATCCATATGCCGGTTCATATTGATCAGCACGGTGCCTATGCCGCCCTCTGAGCGAACGATGCCCTCGACCATTGTCAGCATCATCCAACCCATCGCAGCATTGACGCGAAGAGATTCGAGCGCCTCGTCGAGGGTTCCCAAGACGATCACCTCATAGATGATGCGAATCTGGCTCATCCCGAGGGTCTCGGCATGGTCATATTCTTCCTGCGGGATTGCTTGAACAATACTGAGCATATCGCGGAGATAAAAGACTGTCATACCGAACGTCAGCACCATGACCTTGAGTGCATGCCCGTCCGGCGCGATCAGCGTGAAGGCCAGCATGAGGCCGACGAGGCCGAGATAGCGAAGCCCGGTGATGAACTTTACGAATGGTTCGAGGATGGGCAAGACGGACAAATACGCGAGCGAAAGTGAAATCGCGACAGTCCAGAAGATTGCTTCCATCATCGTCCAGATGCTGGTGCCGAATTCAAGGAAGGTACCATTCTGCCGGAGCGTCTCGAACGCATTGAGAATTTCAGTTGGCTTGGGAAGGAAACGGATATCAACGAATTGCCAGATCAACAGCGTGACAACAATCCAGCCGAAGATGATCGCCGACCGCGTACTCTTATTGATACAGGCATTCGGCGTGATGAGGGAAAGCAGATTGTTCATGAATGGTCGTCCTTCAATGCACGGACTTCCCGGAGGCAGCCTTTGATATCAGAATCACTGGAAAACCACTTAGCGATGATTTTGAGAACACGCGCAATCGTTTTCTCGCGCCCGGATTGTTCACCTCGCAGGAAGGCTAATTCGATTGCTCCCGCGACTTGAGTATCCCTGCGCATACGATTTGCCCAAGGCTTTTTCAGGTCTTCAGTGCATTCGTTCCGTCTCATTTCGGCATCATCTTCCTGATCGTATTCCACTTCACGAGAGCGGTTCCCGTCCAGACGAATTCTGCAATTCCAAAGGGCCATGCTCCTTGCGCAAAACCGTAGATCGATCCCAAAAGACAACTTCCAGCGAACGCCAGCATGAACCAATGACTACGAGACTCAAGGCTATGAAACAGAATCATTAAAGTGACGGCGAGCAAGCCAAATGCCGTCAGCAATGTCACTCCTCTATCTCATTTATTGCAGCCCATAACTCATAATCCTCGACCGTATCAAGATGATGCCTCTCTGCAATCTCACTGGCTTTCTTTAGGGGATAGGAGACGACCGAAAGAGATTCCCAATGACCTCCCGTGTCGAGAGGATTGTTACTGGGCTCATGGAACCATCCATAAGGCATGTACTCATCTTCGCCTAGTTCGACGAGGAAAGCATACTTGGTTACGATAGGCATTTCGCGGCACGTACTCATTTATGCTTTTCCTCGCCGTATTGTCAGGCGTGCAGGCGAAGGCGAGCCAGAAGATCGTCGTGAACTTCCTTTGCGCATTCGTCGGCAACGATTGGCGCGATGGCGGAAACGAGCTTTTCGGCGTCCGCCTCCCCATAGTGGCAATTGCAGCCTTCGCAATCGCATTTGCGCCCTGCCATCGCACCTACGACGGCAGTAACGAGTTTCTGTTTGAATGCAGTCATGGACAACTCCTTTTTAAGACACAGTGAGAAAGAGATTATGATCCTAGGCTGATTTCAACGCGACGGTTCTGAGCGCGGCAATCTGCCGTGTTATCAGAGCACAGCGGATCGTCAGAACCGTGCCCACGGGCTTCCATACGCGTAGCCGGGAAGTTATTCGGAGCTTTGGTCGTCAACCAGTTAGCCACGGCCTGAGCCCGCGCTTCCGAGAGCGGAATGTTACGCGTCGCCGACCCCGTGCTGTCCGTATAGCCATCCAAGCGAATACGGAGATTGGTCATCGCCGCCGTATCTTCGATCTGATAAAGCTGATTCATCGAATCCGGCTTGATCGTTGCCTGACCGGAGTCAAACTCGATGTGCCAAGACTTCTTGGAGACCGTCTGCGTGATAGGAGCCGACACTGCCAGTGCAGCAGTGACTGCGCCTTGAGTTTCGGGAATTCCGGCAAGAGCATCGGCGAGATAGCTGGTATCGACGACCTCTTCGTATGACGGAATAGAATCCGATCCAGATTTCGGATACAGGGTCGGGTAGAACGTCCCATCATAGTTTGCGAACACGCGATAGACCGATGCGTAAATGTTTTCGGTGCCAGCGCGCATGCCGAAGTAATCGCGTTCTTCTTGAAGCGTGATCACTTTCGAACCGCCGAGGTTCACCATATCGCCAGCGTGTGAGACAGTTTCGCCTTTGAAATAGTGCGCCCAATAGTCTGGCGTTTGCTCCTTGAAGATTTGAGCGTTTGCTGCGCCCATTTGCATCAAGCCACCTTCACTGGTCCGGATCGCCATCGCGCCCCGGTCGGAAGCCCGTAGCAAGCCGACCACGTAATCGTGGTGCGCCGCCATCCATGTTTTCGCACCGATGATGAGGGCTGGCATCTGCCCTGCATAGTCATGTGTCGATGCAACGCCGACGATGCTGCCCGGATATTTCTTGATGACATCCACGTCGCCCGGTGTCCATGTCGCTACGCCGTTGACGCAGACTTTCTTCGTACCATGCGTCAGACCGTTCGACACAACCGTACGATCTTCGCAAGCGCCTGCAATGAGTTTGTCGTCGGCGGTCGTGAAAGCATCCACATCCATGAAGTTCATTGCGGTCGGGTCATAAGTCTTCTGATCGACATTGATCGGAATTCCATTGTCCGATGCCCACTTCACGCAAATGTTCCAGTCGCCGTCACGTGCCACAGCAGCGACGAGCGTTCCGCGAGCCTTTTGCGGGTCCTTGGCAACCTCGCCCGGAAGCATGCACTTGTCTTCGCCATCCGAGAAGCCGATAGCGCCGATGGCTTCAAACTGTCCCGGAATCAATTTCTGAAGCGCGGCAGCGACATACGGATAGGCGTCGCCCATAATAGCGATAAACGCGTCGCCTTTCGCTCCATCGGAACTGACGAAAGCTGCAAGATTGGTTTCCATCTGCCCATAATCGTCTTGACGCTTGAGCGAGATGCAGCCGCCATTCGTATATTTGGCGACCATGGAATCGCGGTCGGTCTCTGCACCGCCATTGGCGACGTTGAGTGCGCCCATGGCATTCCATGCCAGTTCTTCCATGACCGGACATGTCGGCATGGAAGTTGGTTTGGCAGATACGGGAAGGGAATAAGTCGCCGCAGAATCCGACACAGTAAAGTGTTGAATTGTCGTGACTGTCGGAACCGACGACACAACGTCTGTCGGTTTGCCGAGAATGCCTTTGTTGATGGCGAACTTGCCGAGCGCGCCGAGGGCCGCGACGCCCACGACGGCGATGACAAGAAAGCCTGCGCGTGTAATTTTCAATGCCATTGTCGTCTCCTGATTAAATCTACGAACGGATGAATCCGGCAAGCATATCCGAAGATGTACTTGCCTCAACGGGAGGGGCCAGAGGAAGTGGTGTCGCAGCCGTTGATTCGAGTAGTTTGGCTCCCCCTGTCTGAACTTGCTGGAACATTTCTTCGCTGTATGACGCATTTTCCACGTCAATCGATTGCAAGAACGGTTCCGCGTAATTTTTCAGGTGATCGAGATGCCCAAGCTCTTCGGAATATTTGGTATCGATGAGCGTCTCCGCCTGTTGTGCCATATCCCAGACCTGCGTCTTAGAACGACCGAGAATACGACTCGCGGCCTTCGTAGCAGAACCCACTGCTTTCTGTACTTGCCATTTGTCGGCAAGGAGAGTGCGCTCAGTTTCAAGTTTCTGGGCCGTGATATCGCACGCCTGCGAAATGTTCTGAAAAGTCTTGCGGATTGGATCAAGCCGTTGTGCCGTCGCCTCATAAGAATCAGCAGCATCTTTGAATCGACCGAAATTTGAAATGGCGACTTCAGCCGCAGCTTTTTGACCCTGCTTGGTTGCAGCGATTCCAAGCCGTTGGGCTTTCGCACTCTGATCGCGATAGTTCGCCGCCTTATCGTGCAGACTTGAAATCAGGCCATCGAGTGTTTCGAACTGCTTTTGAAACTGCGCCTGATCGGCGCGGACGGCTTGCAACCGTTCCGTGATCGGCGAAAGTGGATCGATGTTCAAAAAGAATCTGGTCAAACCGTTGACCATGATCCAATACGGCATCCGGAGAAGGCGATTGATACTGCCAGCCGGGCTGATTGTTTCTCTCGCCAGCCAAGCCACGATGATCAACCCGACTCCGGAAATGATCATGTGCGTGGCGTCTTGCAAGATAAGATTGAGCAACGTGACAGCAGTCACGACCGTTGGCGCAAACGTATTGAAGGCAATGAAACCTCCAATTACGAGCGCAGCCAAACCTCCCCATTTGACGATTGACTGCATGACTTTGGACTCCGGTGGAGTCCACGGCGTCGAGACCAGATCGTTGCTCATATCAATTCCTTAGTGAGCGGTGGAGAGAAGCTGTTTGGTTTGGAGCAGAGGCGCGTTCAACTGATCTTCAACCAGTTTGAAATGTACCGCCGCATCTTGGAGAGCCCGGTCGGCATTCGCAATATCTGTCTGCATCTGCGCGATCTTGGCTGTGCGGTCGGCGATCTGCTGAACGGCAGCCGCATTCGCCGCAGTGAGATCGGCAATCCCTTGCGTTGGACCATCAATCTTTGCAGCACGTGCGTCCTTCATCTGCTGATCGAAGCGAGCCCGCAGCGTACCGACGATCCCAAGATGAGTTTCGATATCTGCAACAACCTTATCGGTTGTGACGCCCGGGTTTGCCGCCGACAACACCTTGAATATCATATTGACATCCGAGATATTACCCAAGCTCTCACGCACACGTTGGAAGATAACGTATGTAGAAGGCATCGCGTAGACTTGCGTCGTCATTGCTTGCAGTTGCTTCTGGTCGGCTTCGGTCAGGACCGCAGGCGCGGTATATAAAGGAGCGCTTGAAGTAAATTGCGGAGGAGGTTGTGCGCCAGTGACCGCAGCCGGAGGAGGCACCATTGTATTTGGTTGCATCAAGGGCTGCGCGGGTGGCGGCGCATGAGGAAGATCATGTGGCAGTTCCGGCTCGTCGCTTTCGACGAGTCCCAGTTTTTCCAACATGCTCGGGTGTTTGGTCATTTTGCGCCTGCCGCTTCGACGACTTTTGCCGCCTCTTTGAGAATGATTGCACGTCCCCAGACAGAGGGTGGAAGGCCGAGAAGGGCAGCGGCTTTATCGATCAGCGCCCGATCCTTCTGCATCAACGCCATAGCTAGTCTGGACTCTTTCTTCTTCGGCGGTTTTTTCGCCATGTAGTGAGACCCTTCTTTATGGGATGCGGTGTAATGGAGTGGAATGGGGCTGTCAATATGGCATCTGTCGCTTTTTATGACCGGTAGTGCCGGATTTCAGCCGCTTTCCTATATGGCGTCTATATTATCGAGGCATTCTTGACAAGGCCGTCTGAAAATGAGATGAAAGCGCATGGTTATCTCGAATCACATCCGCGCACTCATGCACGTGTGCCTCTCCGGCACCGTTGCCCGCGAACTTGAACGTTCGACGGGCCGAGATATGCGCGTCGCCGCTTAAGCGCGCGACGTAAATCTTCGACCCGTCCGAAACTCCTCTCTACGGGTCATCGTCTAAATCAGGACTAGGACAGCTTGCCTCTCAAGCTTGCTATGCGGGATCGTTCCCCGTTGACCCGACCAATCATGCCATGGTCTAGCGGTCTAGGATACGGGACTTTCAATCCTTGTGGCACGAGTTCGAATCTCGTTGGCATGACCAATTTATTATATGTGAGATAATGCATCTAGGTTCATCTGGGAATGAAGCTTGATTGTCGATCAAGTCGCTGCGAGTTCGAATCTCGTTAGGTGCGCCATCTCATATATTATAAATTTCATATATTAGATTTCATCTCTGTAACTTGACTCCGGCAATGAGTCGGAATTCTTGACTCGTTGTGTCATAAGCGAGACAATCCGCGCTTCTCAGGTCCCTATTGAGGTAGCGCCGTCATGGCAAAGAAAGCAAAACATTTTATCCAGAAAGCGATTGGCGGCGACAAAGGCGCGCTGCATCGTGCATTGGGAATTCCACAAGGCCAGAAAATTCCGCAGGACGAACTCAAAAAGGCGGCTGCGGAACCGGGTAAGATCGGCAAAGAAGCGCGTCTCGCCGAAACTCTGGAAGGCTTCCACAAGAAGCGCGATGGAAAGGCTCCAAAATAAATGAAGTACAATATGCGAAAGAATAAGGCTGCTTCGACGAAGCACCCGAATTCGAAGGCGCTTGTTGGCGTCATCACCAACAATCAGGCTGGTCCGCCAACTTCTGCGCCTCGTGGCGCATGGCCTACCGGAGAATTGATGGACCCGAATAATAATGCACATCCCAATCAGGCGATGTGCGATCCCGACATGGACCCGGACGCAGACACGCCGGGCATGTAACTACCCTCAACCAACAAAAGGAAATCCCGAATGGCCTCGAAGAAACCTGCATTCCCCGGTGCAGCACCTCCCTTTGGTAAGAAGAAAGGTGCAGGCAAGAAACCGGCTGGCGGAAAGAAGGCAATGCCGATGCCCAAGAAGAAGGGCAAATAAAATTGGACCAAGGTATCTCTGATCTTCAGGCTTCTATCGGGCCTGATCTCCAGCAAGAACATCAAGCTGGAACAGCAGCCCTTCAAGCCGCGATGAAGTTACATCAGGGACACATGGATGGAACAATTTCTCGTAATCCAGATACGAACGCTCAAATGACTGGATTATTGAAACGTGCTGGTAAGGCGATGGCTAAACTGGCACCTGCGTAAATAAGATCGTCCTGCGACAGATGAAAATCTGGCGATCTTTGTGTCTGTGAAAGCAGGCTGGCGGCGAGTAGCCGAACAAGGCCCGGAGCGATCCGGGCCTTTTCATTGTGTGGGAATAAAATGAAACTTGCTCCTTGGACCGCCGAGTTTGGCGGCAATTTATATCACTGGTGTCCAGCTTGTGAAGAACTGCATGTTATCCCGACAGGGCGCTGGGCACGATCAGGCACTGATGATAAACCAACGTACAGTCCGTCATTCGGTCAGCACTTGAAACGTGGATACTGCCATTACAATATAACGGATGGGCAGTTGTTTTTTCATGCTGACAGTTATCACGCACTTCGAGGCACAGTTCCCATGCCGGAAATTCCGGACACGGCGCTGGAAGAAATTGATGGCGAGGTCGGCGTGACGACTGATGCTGTATTTTGCCGCTAGTCGTCGAACGAAGGATAGATGCCGGTTTGACGATGATGCCGATGCGCCCAAAGTAATTTCTGGGCTCTTCGAACCATCAAATCTCGCATTTCGGGAAAGAGCTTTAAGCCTTTTCGTTCCTTGACGATGAGTCGAAGAAGTCCTCGGACTTCATAATGGTAGCGCTGCTTTGGCGTCAACGATCTATACCATTCCATATATTCCGCCTCAGCCACGCGGAGTTCCTGCTCCTGTTCCGCATCGGTGAGCGCGATCCAGCGTTCCCATTCTTCATTGTCCCAATCATCGTCCATTTTGATCTCCTTTACTCATATGAGCCGCTCATCCGGGAATTCGGATGCATTGCCATAAAGAAAGCGACACGACGCCTGCAAAAGCGGGCGTCCTTTTGTTAATCGCGGCAACCCGGCGAAACCGGAAAGTGGATTTTGAAATTTCTTTGTTGACATACGAGTCTGGATATGAGACACAAAGACTTCCGGCGCGACTCGCGCCACTTAAAGGTTTGAAAATGTTCGCAACGTTGTCACTCAAGTCGAGCCCCAAACTGGCCTCCGCCAGTTTGCATTCGCTCGTGCTGACAACGCCAGCGACCGCACCACTCTCAAGCCGCTTACGGGACTAAGTCCCTCTCGCGGCTAACACGAGTCGCGACCAAACCTTCTGATCCCCGCTCCAGAAACAGGTCCGGCTCCAACAGGAGACGAAGAACGACTGTCTATAGCTTAACTTGGTAGAGCCCCGGCCTCGGAAGCTGGTGATTCAGGTTCAAATCCTGATAGGCAGACCAATTCAATCATCGTAAGCGGAGATTCGCTATGATGATATTAGAATTATCAGAGTGTCGGATAGGCTGGCTCATTCCGCCTGCTTTGGGAGCAGGAGCCGAAAGGCATCGTGTGTTCGAATCACACCACTCTGACCATTTTGTGCATGATCTCCGTAAGCCGGTGATGGCTGAAACTATCGGGACGCGAAGAAGGCGAGACTACCCGAATCATGCAATTGTTTTTTGCCGATATGGCGCTAGTGGAGCGCAACTGTTTTGTAATCAGTCAGGGAGGCAGTTCGATCCTGTCTATCGGCACCACGCCTTTTAATCATAGAAAGCGATGAGCACCTTTGGTAGGGGTGAGAGGAACGGGCAGGTCGTTCAAGAGGCACCAGTTGATCCGCTTAAGCATTGGTAGCGATGCGCTCGTCTCGTAAACGAGAGATGATCTGTGCAAGTCAGATAAGCGGAACCAATTTTATACTGAGATGGATCGGTGGACAGAGTAGTCGAAGTCACGGGTCTTTTAAACCCACGCAGAAATGCCATCGTGAGTGCAAATCTCACCCGATCCTCAGTATACTGAATAATTTGGACTCGTGACCCGAGAAGCGATGGGCGTGGATTCTTAATCCACTAGCGTAACTGCCACCGAGAGTGCAATTCTCTCCGAGTCCTCCAAGTTTGGCCCTATGGCGTAATAGAAGCCGCGTTGGTCTTAGGAACCAATGTCGAAAGACGTGGGGGTGCAAGTCCCTCTAGGGCTACCAACTTACAAGTGAATCGTACTACTCGATCACAAGTTTATAATGCCCATCTGGCGGAATGGCAGACGCGACGGCTTTAAATCCCGTTCTCATTGAGGTGTCGGTTCGACCCCGACGTTGGGCACCAAATAACGAATATGCCTCCATGGTGGAAATGGTAGACACGCTGGCTTCAAATCCCAGTGCGAAAGCGTCCCAGTTCGAGTCTGGGTTGAGGCACCACTAAAATAACGCTCTATGGCGAAACTAGTAGACGCGCAACGTTGAGAACGTTGTCCTTCGGGATTCCAGATGCAAGTTCTGGTAGAGCGACCAAATTAAATGCTGCGTAGGACTAGCAAGCGAGTCGCCGCCCTGTGAAGGCGGAGGAGGTCCGTGCAAATCGGACACGCAGTTCCAGTTCGGGGTAACCGCGAGGGCGGAGATTGGTCTTGCAAACCGATTGCGATGGGCGCGACTCCCATTTACTCCACCAAGCTACGGGCCTTTAGCTCATCTGGGAGAGCGGCTGCTTTGCAAGCAGCGGGTGGTCGGTTCAAGTCCGGCAAGGTCCACCATTTTTACAGAGAGTGAAGCCGTCGAGGTACGGCGACCGTTTCGAAAGCGGATCGAACTTCGAGAGAAGTTTGCGGAGCATCCCCGTCGCTCTCTGCCAATTACGGAAGGTGAATCTAACCAGTGTTAGACTCCGTTTTGAAAACGGATGGAGCCCTAACCGGCTTGGGCGGCAGCAGCACCCGCCTTCCTCCAGTCAAGACCAGCGCAGGCCAACGTGCCGGAATGGTTGAAAGGGATGCGTCGTGGCATCTCGCGCAAAATTGGAGCGTAAACGGGACGAGCGCGCCCGGCCTGCTTGGAAAGCATCGCGAGCCTGCAAAGGCCTCTGACGCAACTTCAGTGCGCTCCGCCAGATTAGGAGAGTTAACTCATCAGGTGATGGGACAGGTTTGCTAAACCTTGTGTACCTTTACGGGTATGGGACTCGGGTTCGCCAACTCTCCGCCATTTACGACTTTCCCGTACCTGAGATACGCGAAAGTCGCGATCCTTGACCGCACCTGTCGAATCCCCTAGCCTCCCCAGATCGCGTGGCATCCGCGTCCGGCGCAAGCCGAGGTCGGGAGGGCTATGATAGGCCGGAGCGCAGGAGTAGCGCTGTTCTGGGATTGCTACAGCCCAGATGAAAAGCCTCTGGCCTTTCCTAGCCCTCCCGACAAGTTTTGGGAATGTCAAGTCAGTCAAACTGACTCACCACCCCATATTGGGTATCCTTGACATTCAAAATCGAATCAGGTACACAAACATCATGAGCAAGAGATTCAACCGCGTGCAGCAAGTCAACTTCGTCCGGTATATTCCGGGCGGGTCTTCGGCGCGTGAGCAGGATATCTGGTAAACCCAGTCGCTCTCAAGGTTCCGAAAGGCCCGCCCGGTAAACACCGAGCGGGCCTTTTTGCATTTGGACCATGGGAGTGCGGTCGAGTTAGAGAGCGGCGCTGGTCTGTAAAATCAGTCCCCACGGGTGAGTAGGTGCAATTCCTTCCACTCCCACCAAAAGCAGAACTCGTCAAAGACGACGAGTTACAAACGAAACAGACGTTAACTCGCCAGAAACGGCGAATTATGGAGATGAGAAGTAACGAATATCGATCTGTAGCTCAGGAGTAGAGCAGGAGACTGAAAATCTTCGTGTCGGTGGTGCGAGACCATCCAGATCGACCATATCTCTTTAGCTCAGTGGGAGAGCACCGGTATGACATGCCGTGATGAACTGGTTCGATTCCAGTAAGAGATACCAAATTTCGGCCTATAGCTAAGTGGTACAGCAAGCGCCTGATGAGCGTTTATGCCCGAGTTCGATTCTCGGTAGGCCAACCAAATGATGTCTCTTAGCTCATCGGTAGAGCAAACGGCTGATAACCGTTAGGTAGATGGTTCAACTCCATCAGGGACAACCAAATCAACGTTTACTCGAAAGGAGTAAAAAAGTTTAGTTCCTTGGGCCAGTGGCTGGTCGCCTCCTTTACACGGAGATTTAGCGGAGTTCGATTCTCCGAGGAACTACCATTCACCCTTGGCGCAACTGGTAGCGCAACAGACTCTGAATCTGGAGGCTCTTCGTTCGAATCGAAGAGGGTGAGCCAAATTTTCAAGGATCGTCTAGCGGTAGGACACGACGCATTGAACGTCGGCAACGTGGGTTCGAATCCTACTCCTTGATCCAAATCAATCTGTGAGATATGTCATCTCACTATTCCTGTTAAGTGCACCGGGTGTGGACATCTGACTGTTAATCAGATCGCGGCAAGTTCGAGCCTTGCAACAGGAGCCATTTTAATCAGTGTACGGATTATCCGTATACATAATACACTGACGTAGTCTAACTGGATCAAGGCACCAGACTACGAATCTGGAGTGGGAAACCACATTGCGAGTTCGAATCTCGCCGTCAGTGCCACTTAATGTGCATAGTCCCATAGCTCAGCGGAAGAGCCTTCGTCTTCTAAACGAATGGTCGGCGGTTCGAATCCGTCTGGGACTGCCACCTTCTCGCTATAGTTCAAATGGATAGAACGTTGACCTCCGAAGTCTTCACGATCCGAGTTCGAGCCTCGGTAGCGAGTCCACTTGACACCCCACAGAAAGATTGCTTATCCTGATCGTCCTTCGACTAGTACGGGAGAAGGCCGTGTTGAGCCGCAATCCCAGCGCGGCCTTTTTCTCCTGATCGAAGCAGCCCGTGCTTGGGCTCATCTGTACGCTGTTAACGAAAGCCCCGTGGGTTTCCTCCCCATGGGGCTTTTATTTTGCCCTTGACACACAGTTCCAATCCTCCTATTAACCATGCAACTTACTGTATCAATGGGGAATTCTTGACTTCATTCCCTCTCTAAAGTAACTTGCGCGAACGAAACAATACTTGCGCCGGGGGCATAAGTATGTGTCGAACTCTGGACCCGACCAGATTGATTCATCCCCGCGCGAGTGAAGACATTGGTCAACTTCGACGACGAAATTGATGCTGCGGATACGTCTTCGCACCATCACAAACATAGAGGACCAACTTTTGATTGGTCTTTGAATCTCGGACATGTGGCGATTGTGATTTCGTTCTTGCTCGGCACCGCCGGTCTATACGGTCAGAACGAATCACGTTACGCTGTCCTGAGTGCCCGTGTGGATGAACTAACAGATGCGAAGTTGGCACCCCGCGTCAGCACGCTCGAAGCGCAGACATCCGATCTCCGCGACTGGATGAAGAATGAGACTGATCTCCTTCGTCAGATTCGCGATCTTCTCGATACCAAACAGGATAAGCCACATCGTTAAATTTATTTTGTGCGCGGAGGCAAAGCCTCTTGCTCGCAGTCGTCGGACATGAAAAGTTCTTTCTCGGGGCAGAGAAGAGAAAGGGCTAGTTGTGGTTCAAAACGCTGCACTAAAAGAAACGCTTTCAAACGAAACAGTTCTTGAGGAAATCCAAACATCTCTGCAAATCGAGGCAGATGATTTCATGACATTACTTTCGGGTGCACTGAATGCTACCAGCGTGGTGGCACTGACCAAATCCCTCTCTAATCTCAACGCAGGTCTCAAGAGGGTAAATCAGATTCTTCAGGAGCCCTCATAACCAGAGACCTTCGGGGAACTAAGTGAACGACGACCTCGTTTTTGAAAATCCGATTACCCCACGCCCAATCTCGAAATCAGAAGCACGTAAAGCACGTCGAAAAGAAAAACAAAAGAAAGCTCAAGGATCAGCCGGGCCACTAACCGCCCGGAGCCAGAACCAGAGCCTCTACCTTGCGGCGCTCAGAGCCGGTCAGAGCATTTTTGCTGTGGGTCCGGCTGGAACAGGTAAGACACTTCTTCCAGCCCGGATCGCAGCCCGCAGATTAGCAGACGGCGTCATCGACAAGATCGTCCTGTCTCGCGTCACAGCCTCCAAGCCTCAACATAAACTCGGCTTTCTGCCGGGTAAACTCGACGCCAAAATGCGCCCTTGGTTGATTCCGATTTTCGACGGGATCAAGGCTGAAGTAGGATCGGCCCTCCTCGATCAGTGGCTTCAAGACGGTCGGGTCGAAATTGCTGCGTTTGAGCATATGAGAGGACGCACATTTGGAAACGTTCCAACTTTCGTTCTGCTCGATGAGGCCCAAAATGCGGACTTCGGCGACTTACGTCTTTTCTTAACGCGCATGGGCGAAGATGCGCAATGTGTCATTACCGGCGATCTCGAACAGATCGATATTCCTAACTCCGGCCTAGAACGTGTTATTGGAATTGGAAAGCGCCATGATGTGGGTATGACATTTATCGAATTTACTGAGAAAGATGTCGTGCGTTCACCGTTGACCGCAGCGTGGGTACGGGCTTTTGCTGCGGAACTGAGAGGAGATGTCGAGAATCTTGACCACCTCCCTACTTTCCTGCACAGTCAGAGTCACTAAGTGATCCAAGAAAGTGACTCTTAATTATGAGTTTTACATTTGTTGTTGAGAATGGCGTCGGAGACCCCGACGCAAACTCGTATGTAAGCGAGGATTACGCGAACGATTATATCGCGGTCAATTCATATGCAGCCGATACATGGGCTGCCTTGGATGATGATCAGAAGCAAAAGCTGCTGGTTCGCGCATCGAAGTCATTAGACGGTATCATGCAATGGGCTGGCACCCGCGTCGATGATGAATCTGGACTGCGCTGGCCCCGGTCCTGTGCCTATGATGCCGATGGCTTTCAAATCCCTGATGATGTGATTCCCACCGTCCTGATGGACGGTGTATGCGAGTGGGCATCATATTTGATGACCTCAGACTGGACGGCTCCGCAGCCCCAGCGTGGCCTTAATCGTATCGAAGTCGATGTCATCAAGATCGTTTACGATGATAGCTATGTTCGTCCGGCTCTTCCTGACTTTATCATTGCCATGCTGTCGGCAATCGGTCTCGTGAATAAAGGCGTTCGTCCGGCCTTCAAGAAAATCATCCGTAGCTAATTGGAAAAATAATGGGCTTACGCAATACAGTTCAACTTGCCGCTCTTCAGGCGTTCATCACACTCGGTGATCTTGTCCAGACAGTCACTTACATGTCTCTGACTGGAGCAGTCACACGCGACATCGAAGCTGGAACTGTTGTGCCAGTCTCCGTCAACTATACGCTGCCACGCGCTGTCTTTGCCCGTTTTAAGGAAAGCGAGATCGATGCGAACGTTTCAGTCCTGACTGACTCGAAGCTGCTCATTCCGGCGCTCGATCTGCCTGTAGCACCAAAGTCCGCCGATATTGTTCTGGATGAAACTGGGCGTACATGGGAAATCGTACGTCGGCTTTCTGATCCAGCCGCAGCCGTCATCGTTTGCCAAGTGAGAACTTCGCGGTAATGGCACGTTTCTCATACCATGCGGATGGAAATTTAGGTGCGGTCTTCAAGAATTACTTCAAAGGCGTCACCGCAGCCGCGATCCGTCAAGAAGACGAAATTCTGATTGCGTTGAATGACGCCATCCTTGCCTTGACGCCGGTCTGGGAGGGTGAACTCATCGTCAACTGGCGTTGGTCTACAAAAGCACCAATCTATGGGCATATCGATCCCGTCGAATCGCCTCTCGATCCCGGACATACCGGTAAGAGCCTCGCCAATCCGGGCGGAATGCCGCTTGGACAAGAGCCTCGTCGCAAGGCAAATAGCGTGCGCCCCAAGCAATCTCTTTCCGGCGCACTGTCTGCTAAGGAACCGGTGGATATTTTCCTCACCAATGCCTCTGATATCGCTGTGGACGCCGAGTATGGGCTTGTACCCACCAAGGATCGGTCTCGTAGCGCGAATGGCATTGTGCGGCTCGCAATTCGTCAAGTCATGGGCCGTCTAACGGCTTAAAGGATTCGGTTATGCTAGAACACGACATGCTTCGGCAGGTTTTATACACGAAGGCGATCACCGTCGTGAATACCAACAATTTTTTGTGCAAGATCGGCGAGGAACCTTTTGTTCCGCCGACCGATGGTACATTGTACGGGGAATTCTGGTTCCGGACAGCCGATGCCGAGCAACTCGAACTTGGCTCAATGACTGGGCAAGAATGTTCGCCGGGAATTGCGCAGTTCACGATCTTCGCGCCTGAAAAGGATGGCGACGGGCCGTCCCTGAAGCTCGCAGGTGCTTTGAAGCACTATCTCAACCGCCAGCAATGGATCGTCCCACCGGATGGTTATGTGAATCTTCAATCAGCTTCGGTCAAGCAGTTGGGGATCAAGAACGGGAAGAAAGTGGTGGTGGTGGATTGCCATTTCGACTTCTACTACAACAATCCAGCCGCCGCCCCTACCTAACTGTCGAGATCGAAAAGAACGGTTCCATTGGGCGTTTTGCAACCCGAGGCTTCGAAGTCATCCTCCGATTGAATAAAATGCAGCCGAGCACCGTCATCGCCCGCAGAAGCTGCCCAGTATTTATCTTGCCCATTGACGCTGGAATTACCGCAAACCACGAGACCTTCTTCTCCTCCGCTGGCGCGCTTCCAGATGATCGCCGATTCCATGAGGATATCGTCCGTTCCTGTGAGAGATGAAATATAGTTCCGTAGAGAACGAATCAATTTGAGCCGCGCTGTGAGGGGCACCGAAATTTGTCCCGGCACCGCATCATAATAATTCGGTTGGCCCGGATAAGTACCGGGTGCCAAGTCATCGGCATGTGCTGGAGCGAACGTCAGGATTGCTAGCACGGCGATCAGAAGAGCACAAATTCCAAGGTTCCTCATGGGACACCTCCTATAGTCGATTGCGCCTCACATATACGCTGGCTTGAGGCGGTTGACAATACCCTCCCTCACAATTGGTTAATGGAGGGTAAACTGACCTCCTCTTGACACGAGTCGGGAAACTGGACCATACTGGTCGATTTTCTTGACATGTTCTATCCGCTGAGGTAGGGTCCGTCCATCGCGTGCGAACCGGGGCGTTTCGCAATCGCATTCCCGTCTCAGATTTAAGGATTGGTGATAACCAATGACAGTGCGTATTTTCGCCGACTCCAATCGCGCTCGCATGCGCTACATCAAGGAATCGGATACTGCATGGGCTGTAACGCCCGGCTCCGGAATCACTCGTGAACTCCGTTATACCGGTTCCACCCTGAACGCCGAGAAGACCACGGCGATCTCCACTGAAATTCGGTCTGACCGCATGGTCCCGGATATCATCGAGACCGGCGCATCGGCAAAAGGTGAAATCAACGTCGAATTCTCGGCTGGTTCTCACGACGACTTCATGGAAGGTTTCATGTATGGCGCGTGGACGCGCCCCATGACTTTCGATGGCGCTGCCGGACTTCCGGTTAACTGGACCGCTAACAATATCATTTCCATCAATGGCGTTGATATGTCCCTGTATTTTGTTGCAGGGCATCGTATCCGTGTCAGTGGATTTGTGAATCCCACCAACAATGACTATTTTCAAATTGTCAGCAGCGTCTATAACTCTGGTGCAGCCCGTACCGACATCACCGTCGCAACGACTGTTTCAGTTATTGAAGGCGGCACGATCTATACGACGGTCGAAGACGCAAACGACGTAATCATCCTCAAAAGCACTGCTATCCGTTCGGGCACGACTGGTGCCAGCACCTTCGACTCAAATGGCGGAAACGCGTTTACTGCCGCAGTGTCAGCAGGACAGTTGGTCCCGGGACAGAAAATTTATGTGGACGGCCTCGGCTATGAATCTGGAACTGTAACGGTTCTTGATCCCACGACTCCGGCACTTGTTGCGGCAGGCGCAACTTTGACTGTTACGGACGGCATCAATACTGCTACACTTCAGTTCGGTGGTTCTCCGATTGCAGGAAATATCATGGTGGTTGCATCTGCGACCGATGATACTATCACTGCTGGAAACATCGCAGCAGCTTTGAATGCACTTCGTCCGGCAGCAATTGCGAACACTTTGGGTGAAGGAGTGTTAAACGTCGTCGCAAAAGTTGCTTCGAACGTTGTTACAATCCGCAGCCTTAACGCACCGGGCGGTGCGATTTCAAAAGCTGGCGATACCAACTCTGCGTTGACGGTCGTCAACTATGCAGGTGGTAATGCAGCGGAACATGGCTTCTATACGATCACCGCAGTTGTCGATGACGTAATCACGGTCAGCCCGGCTCCGCCAACCAATGCAAACAGCGGCAGCCTTCCGGTTACTATCAAAGGCTCGATGCTTCGTAACCCGGGAAATTCTGCCAACATTGTTCCTCACTCTTTCTCATTCGAGACTGCTTTTGAGGATGTCGGCGAATACTTCGTTGCCAACGGTCAGCGTATCGGCACCATGCAGTACAATATCTCCGCTGGTGCAATCTTGACGGGCGGCTTCGGTCTTCAGGGACAGGGCATGTCTCGTGAGACCGTTACCACACTCGGAAATTCCGGCAGTTACACCACTCTTGGAACGACAACGACTCCAGTCGCTAATGCGACCACGAACGTTGGAACCATCTACAAGAATGGAACTGCACTCTCCACTGCACTCAAGACGATTGCCTTCCAAGGCACGAACAACCTTCGTGATCAGATGGCAGTCGGAAGCAAGTTCGCGGTCGGTATCGGTGCAGGCCGTATCGAATTCACCGGTTCCGTTGACGGCTACTTCTCCGATGGCGATCTGTGGGACAACTTCATCAATCACGACACTGTCAGCTTGAACTTCTTCGTGCAGGACGTTTACAAGAACCACTATGAGTTCACGCTCCCTGCCGTTGTGTTTTCGACGGATACTGTCAATCCGGCTGGTGGCGATCAAGACGTTATGGAAAATATGCAGTGGACCGCAAAGCGCGACCCCGTCACGCAGTGCACCATTCAGATCGACCGTTTCTCCTCCGTCTATCCGGTTATCGGATAAGAGTCACATTCCATCTGCAAAGTGTGCCTACACAGGGCACATTTCGCAGTTTGGATATAATCCCCGTCGTCGATTTATCGGCGACCTACCCAATCTTTCGAGATTGGAATTATTGTCCCGACATTTTGGCTAACCCAAAATGCTTCCGGAAGCAGAGAGGTCGCGGTTTTCGGGAGCGGCGACCTCTCACTCCTCACAAATCCATTCAAAATTTATCATGACCGGGAGTTTCACTCCGCCCGCCATGAATCCCGATAGGAGTGTTTACCCGAAAGAGTATCATGACTACTGAAGCAAACGACGTTCTCGACCTTTTTGAAATTTTCAGCACCAACCGCGAATCCGAAGAAGATGGCCGTTGGGTACAACTCAACGACAAGACCGGATTTAAAATCCGGGCTCTGAATGCAAAAGCCGTTATCGACCTTCGTGAAAAGCTTGCGAAGCCGTATGCGCAACTTGTTCGTGCAGGCCTCAAGATTCCGGAAGAGAAGAATGAGGAATTAAGCCTCCGTGTCATCGCTGGCGGCGTCATCGCTGATTGGCGTGGTGTGAAGATCGGCGATCAGGTCGATGTTCCTTACTCGTCAGAGGCTGCCTATGCTTTGATCAAGAAGTTGCCGAAACTGGCAAACTGGGTCGCTGGTGTTGCAACCGATGCGGATAACTTCCGTGAGGAAGTTCGCGAGGACGGCTCAAAAAACTAATAGAGGCGCTTACATCCATTCTGAGTGCGCCGAAGAAAGACAAGAACGCAGAATGGAAAGCAAAGGTCAATGCTGAGAAGGGGATCGCACCCGAACGTCCCCTTAAGGCTGTACCGAAAGTAGAACCGTTTAATGACCTTCTCTGGGCATGGAATGGTTTTTGGCGTTTATCGAATACCCGACCAATCGGATTCAATGGCGCTCTGCGAATCCCATTGAGTGAAGTCTCTGCGTATGCCCGACTGAACCTTTTCGATTATCGAAAGACTCAGGATTTTCTCTACTACGTTGAGCGCCTCGATAACGCCTACATGGAACACATTGATCGTGTCCGTGAAGACGAAGAGCGCAAGCGCGCAATTCAATCAAATGAGATGAACCCCAAAAGCCGAAATCGGAGACGGGGTCGTTAATGGGCAATGGAAGACCTAAAACTTAAAATTGACTCTAAGGCAGCGCAAGCAGACATACTTGCGCTGTCGAAGGCTCTTGATCGCGCCACCGCTTCCGCTTCAAAAATGGAAGTGGCTTTTGCAAAAGCCGCAACCAGTGCGGATGTCAATCTCACAAAAGCTGCTCGGGCGATGGAGAAGTACGCTTCTGTCGCCAATCTTCTTTCTAAAATCAAGAACGCCGGTAATCCAGTCGGTCACATCCAAGAGATGGCGGCTGCACTAGATGCTATGGGACGGGCTCGCACGGTTTCTCCTGAGAAGCTTGCCGGTATCCGTCAAATGGCCGTTGCTCTCAGCCTGATCAAGCCAAATTCTGGTATCTTTGCCATGGCGGAGATGATCAATGGTATCGGCAAAGCAAAATTTCCAACAAATCAGCAAGTCGTCAATCTTGAAAAGCTTTTCGTTGTTATCGGCAACGCGAAAGAGTTTCCGAACGCTCGCAGAGTCGCCAATGATCTAAACGAGATTGCTTCTGCTGCAAATCGTGCTTCAGCCGCTCTTAACCGCATGCCACGTAATGCAGGAAGCGTTATGGGGCGTGGTAATAGTGCAGGAGGCACCGGTGTCGTCGGTCAGGCGGCGGGATTAAATCGAGTTCTGGAGGAATCTGAGCCCAAAGGTAAGCGCGCAGCAGGCACATTTGCTATGATGGGCAACGGTTTGACAAATCTGTCAGGCCGTTTTCGTCTTACCTATCAGGCTGGTACGCTCTTCTCGACGCTTTTCACGTCTTTCACATTAGGCGCATTCGTCGGTGGTCTTTATCAGGCCAATATTCAGCTTCTAAAGCTTCAGAAGGCAATGTTGTTCGCAACGGGAACATTTGCAGGCGCTGAAAAGGCTACAAGTTCATTTATTGGGATCGCTCAGAAACTCGGTCTTTCGATCAAGGATAACATTGACACGTATGGTCGTTTCGTTATTGCTGCCACCGCATCCGATTTGAAGCTTAACCAAACCAATTCGATCTATGAATCTCTTGCAACTGCTCTAACTGTTGTTGGATCGAGCGCTAAGCAGCAGCAGCTTGCCTTCTACGGCTTGACTGAAATGATGCAAAAAGGCGTCGTTTATTCAAAAGAATTCAACCGTCAGATCGGCGCTCAGTTGCCCGGTAACGCCGTCATTGGTGCGCAGGCACTTTCGAAATTGGAAGGGCACTTCGTCTCAGTCACTGATTTCTTCAAGCAGATGCATAGTGGAACATTGTTGTCAGCGACATTTATCCCGGAATGGGCGAAAGCGGTTCGCGAGATGTATGAACCGCTTCTTTCGTTGGCGCAGCAGCGTCCTGACGTTGCCTTGTCCCGTTTGAAAAATACGTTCTTTATTTTCGCCCGCGAAGTTGGCGGTGGAAAGTTCATGAGTTCTATCGGTAGCGAATTAAAGAATCTGACTTCGCTGATTATTACTGGCGATGGAGCGAATGCACATCTAACTGTTGGAATGCAGAAGCTTGCCGATACACTAGGAAAGAATCTCGCTGACACGATTCATGCGGTGGGGACTGGGCTTGAATTTCTTATTAAGCATCTTGATACGATCCTTACATTATTAAAAGCATTTGTCGCGTACAAACTTGCAGGTGAATTCATTGCGTGGAGTGTGGCAGCAGGAAAGGCCGCACAATCTGTCGGAACGTTAGCATCATACATTCGCGGACTTGCAGGAGCCGAAGCAACTGAAGGAGCCGTAAGTACTGTATCTACTGGCGCTGGGGGCCTTGGTGGATACGCCGCTATGATGGCAGGTCGTGCCGAACGTGCAGCAGCTTCGACACGGTCTTCACGTGCTATTACAAATATGACAACGACAGAAGCCATTTTCGGCAAACGGGCTGCGCCTGCTGCCGCTGGAACCTTAGTTGCAGTTCCGAGCGGCTTTAAAGCTTCCGGGCGCATTCGTGGTTTTGGAGACGTTGCTGAAATTGCTGGAAGTGATGCGTCGAAAGTCGCAATTGCCGGTGAGTCAGCACTTCCGGGTGTAGCAGCAGCGGATGCAGCAGCGGTTAGTTTGTCAGGCGCTCTTGGTGGATTAGGCGTCGTGATCGCCGGTACCGCAGCCGTACTTTTTGCGATACGCGATAAGGCATCCGGTCAGAAAACTTCTCAGGGCCACGATATTCTTTACAGTGATCTTGAAGACGCCACTTTCAAGGAAGTGATGGATAGCGTTCACCAAACCTTGGATGACCTTGCTGGTGGATTCAATGATTTTGGTAATAGCCTTCTAAAATTCTTCGGTGTTTCGACAAACGGTGCGAAAATCTTTGCCGCAATAGCAGGTACTTTGCAAGCATTGTTTGTTGGACTGTATGACGAAATTGCGATTCCTATTCGTATTGCATGGGCAGGAATTAAGTCAACCGTCGATGTCATTGTCGGAGCCGCAAAAGCTTTATCAGATATTGCGCAAGGCCGTCCTGTTGATGCATATAATGATTATAAAGCTGCAAAGACGGATATCGGTAATTCATGGAAGAGTGCATGGGATGGGTCACTGCAAGACCTATCAGGTGCGAATACTATCCATAATGCACAACGAATCGCAGGAGGTGCAGTAGATAGCGCAAATGCACGTGTTACGCAGGAAGGCATTAGCGCCGCAAATAAGCAAATTGAAGCTTCTATTCAACAGCAAGCTGCCGCAAAAGCAAATAGAGAAGCGGCAGAACTTATGCAAGATACAATGGAAGAATATAATAAAGATAACAAACCATTGGATTTCAATAAAGATATTTTACCGCTCTTTCAAACTCTAGTGGACGGAAGTGCATTTAATAGAATCAACGCTAAGCCGCATATTTCCGGTGAAGATAGTCCGGAAGTAACTAAGCTTAAGAATACACCTATGACTGATCCTCACTATCTTGAAAAGACCAGTGCAGCAGCATTGTATACCGATGCACGAGGATATAGAGGCGACCATTTAGGAGATGAGGGTCTTCAGACTCTTTTTGGTACAAACCAAATTACCCTTGGCCTCGACCCTGAAAAAGTGAAGTGGTGTGCTGCCTTTGTCAACGCGGTTTTGGCAGATAATGGACATCCTACCACACATTCACTTGCTGCTAGTTCGTTTAGAAATTACGGCCAAGAAGAAAAGAATCCAATTCCGGGTGATATTGTCGTCCTAAAGCCGCAAGAAGCTGGATCGACAGGTCACGTTGGATTTTATTCGGGAATGGATGCCAAAGGAAACGTTCTCGTTACCGGCGGAAATCAAAACAATGAGGTAAATACCAGTCCTTTTAAGGCCTCGGACGTACTTAGTTATCGCCGTCCGGATCAGTACGCGGCACAATTTACAAATCCTCAAAGTGCATTAAACGCGCTTGATAGCGATGAAGAAGCTGTTACTCCGCAAGAATCTCCAGCTAAAGCCTTAGAGATGAAGATGTTAGGTGATCGCAAGGAGCTTGACAAATTTATTTCAGGAGGTGGCCCCATTGCGGCAGCAGCAGAGCAAATGCAGGAAGAGTTTATTGGCCTCAAGAAAATCTTTGCGAATCAAATTGATTTGATGACTGCCAATCATGGCCTTAAATCGGTTGTTAATAGTGACGATCTTAAGGCTATGCAGGCTGCAAATGAAAGAATTGCACAGAAGAATTTTGATGTGGTGCAGCCTATCGAAAAGTCTAATCGTGTTATGGCGGAGGGAAATGCCATCACGGCTCTCCGGGTAAAAGGACTCGATGCGCAAGCTGATCTAATGGAGTTGACCAATAAACTCACAGAAGAAGGTTACACAGCGCAACAAATTGCCAATATGACCGGCAAAGAGGCTGTTGCTATTGGGAAGCAGACTCAAGCAACATTAGCGGCTCAACTCGATCTCCAAAAGCAGCTTAATCAAAACACTGTCGCAAGTTTTGCGCGTAATAACAACGATCCGTTTCAGAACGCAATGATGAAGGGTCTTGAAGCCAACGCTGCGAAGAATGGTGGTACTATCGATCAAGCTCGTGCTCGTATGTCGATTGTCGATCCGACGACGGGGACGAGTGAATATAATGTCATGGCTCAGAATGTACAAGCTCAGATTGCCAATAGAACCGCTGAAGCTGCCGGAGCCATGGCTGATCAAATTCAATCGTTGCAGGAAACTTATGCCAACAATCCAACCGCAAATAAGTTAAACAGCGATTATAAGAGCGCACTTGAGCAGATGACAGGACTTTCGAAAGCCTCACTTGCTGTATTGAATGACGCGGCGTCTCAAGACGAAAAAGATTTCGCTCTAAACTGGGCTAAGGCAAAGCAACAGCTTGAAAATCCTCCGGGCTTCCAGAAATGGGTCGATGGTCTCGAACCGTTCGAAAAACGTATGGAGGATATCAAAGCAAGCTTCGCAGAAGGTCTCTCGAACGCCTTGAGCGATATTGCTACCGGCGACGAAAAGCCGGGGAAGGCTTTTAAGAAGCTCTTCGATGACACCCGCAAGGAATGGATGAAAGCACAGACTGATACATTGCTTGGAGGAGCATTCAAGGCTCTCGGTATTGCGTCACCGAATCCAGAAACTCCGGAACAAAAAGCTGTCTTTGATATGACAGATACTTTTGATAAAAAGGCCGTCGCCCCAATGGCAGACGCTGCCGTCACTCTCCAAACCGGTGCCACGACTCTCCAGCAGGCTGCATCCGCCATGCTCCAAGTCGCAACCCAGTTTGGTCAGATCAATAGCGATGTGAGCAACACGCTCGACAGCGCGAATGGGACGCTAGCGACTGCATTGACTGGTGGCTCCGGTACTGGCGGAGGAATTCCTGCGCTTCGTGGGGCTTTGGATGTCGGCGGTTCGGGATCGGATGCCGGATCAGGCTTCTTTGGCGGAGCACTCCCGGGCGGCACACAGCTTATGCAGTCTATGGGACTGGGCAATGGCAGCACGCCGACTTTCCAGCCGTACAGCAACGCCTCTCTGCAAGCACTCGGCCCCAATGTTGGTTCCTCATTGCTTCCGACGAGCCTGCCAAGTCTCAACGGTGCGGGCACGATTGCTGCACAAAACGCGGCTGCGCAGCCGGGCATTCTCGACAGCCTTGGAAGCCTATTCGGCGGAAGCGACGTATCGGGCGTCAATATCACGCCAAATCAAATGACTGGAACATATTCGGATGGTTCTTCCCCGAATCCGAGTACGCTTGATCTGATCGGTAATCTGTTCGGCATCAAGAGCAGCAATAGCACGAGCCAGAATATCGGAAACGGATTGCTAGGTGCTGTCGGCACTTTTGGCGGATTGATCGAAAATCTTCTTAAGCCACCGAGAAAGCCCCCACTATTACCACAGACGAATGTCCTCGGCACGATGTCCACCAATACCGTCACCGGAACGCAGCAGGCAGAACAGCCGAACATTCTTGGATCGTTGCTCAACATGGTCGCACAGGCGATGCTGGGGCAGGCAAACGGCGCAGCTACTGCGACCGCTACGGCAGCCAATACGGGCGTTGGTGGCTATCTAGGTGCGCTTGGGAACAACTTGGAAGGTCAGCTATCCACTGACTGGGCCGGTATCAGCAATTTCGCCAGCAATGCATGGAACGGGGCGACAAGCCTCTTCAAAGAAGGTGGCTTTACCACGCAGCCCGTGGAAAAGGTCATGACAAATGCCTCATTCAGAGACGCGCCTCACTACGCCGAAGGAACGCCGAATACGGATGGCATTCCAGCAATTGTGCATCCGAATGAAGCCGTCATTCCGCTGTCCCGTAACCGTAAGATTCCGATTGAAGGCGGCATGCAGTCGCCGTCGATGAATTCGAATATTACCATTATCGCACCGAATCCGGATGCCTTCCGTCAATCCAAAGGTGCAATCATCCGCGATCAGAACCGCCTCATGAAGCGGAACTCACTCCGGAATCTGACCGGAACGCTATAAAATAATATTCCTGTCATAGTCTCCGACATGCTTGTTCGGAATTCTTGACGGCATTCCTGATCCATGCGATCAGGGCACACGACTTCTCGACATCGATTCATGTCGAAAATCCTTCCTCACATTTGAGTTTACGAATGACCGGAACCTTTCACGAAGTTTTATTCCCGACCGATATCAGCTATGGGTCAAGCGGGGGGCCTGCATTCAAGACAAGCATTTTCACAGCCGATTCCGGTTATGAGCAACGCAATGTTGACTGGCAGAACATCCAATCGAAATACGATGTAACCCAAGCAATCAAGACTTGGGATCAAATGACGGCTTTGACGGAATTCTTCATGGCGCGGCGAGGACGGGCTTATGGATTCCGGTTTCTTGATTATAATGATTTTAATATCAATGCCCAGCAGATCGGCGTCGGCGATGGAACGACTACTGTTTTCCAGCTTATTAAAACCTATACATCCTATCAAGCTGAGTCCGATGAGACTGATACCTACACACGCATCATCACGAAACCGGCGTGGAATACGATAGCTGGCGTTACAGTCGGCGGTGTCACAAAAAACTCTCCGGGCGATTATACCGTAGATTACACGACGGGTCTTTTTACTTTCACGACCGCTCCCGGGGTCGATGCTGCAATCATCGTCGGTGCAGCCCAATTTCACGTTCCTGTTCGTTTCGACATCGATCATTTTGATGTCTCGCAGGATTTCTTTGAAGTCGCAACAGCCAACAGCATCACACTCGTCGAAGTGCGTGACTGGGGACAGGTTTTTAGTTAATGAAAGACATTTCTGCCAATCTCCTCGCCCATATTCAGGGCGAAGTCACGACGGTGTGCTTATGCATTCAAATTCGTCGTCGTGATAACTATATTGTTGGCCTGACAAATCTCGACATTCCAGTCACGGTTTATAACCAGACTTATTTTCCCTACAATTCATTTGTGAGCGCGTCCATTTCGAATTCGACAAGTCTCGAAGTCGATAATATGGAAATCAATGCCATTCTGAATTCCGGCGCAATTGCCCGCGCCGATATTGCAGGCGGTCTCTACGATTTTGCGCAGGTCTCCGTTTTCGTCGTCAATTATAATTCGACGGACGATGGCGTCTTGGAGATGCGCGACGGCTGGCTCGGCGAAATTGAGATGATGGAAGACAATTCCTTCCATGCCGAAATTCGGGGACTTTCGCAGGTATTCGCCTATCGTGTGGGTCAACCCTATGCTCCAGAATGTAACGCCGATCTAGGAGATTCACGCTGTAAAGTCGGGCTCGATCCAGATTTCTGGAAGCCACTTTTCGCCTATCAGCAAGGTGATTGCATTATTGGGCACATTACATCAGCTACGGACTATGTGAACGGTCTCTTGACAAACAACCAGTTCCAAGATGAAACGCTTGGAGAACTGGTTCGTAGTCTTGAAAACTGGACGACATACGGTGATGTGGATGGGCGCTGGACTCTCCGGACAAGCTGGCACAGCCTGACCAATAGTCCGACCGGCCTCATGTTTGCGGCTATCACCGACAATATCGCGACACAGACGACCAAGACACTTGGAATGTATCAGGATGTCGATCTGGTGGCATCAGGCCTATCGACAGATGACATCGATACTGGAAAATGCATGTGTGTTTTCACAGGTTATGTCGCGTGCATGACCAGTGACGCCAAGACCAGTTGCCGCCTCATGGCGGTTGATGCCAATGGAAATGTAACGACAATTTTCGATCCGGGTACTCATACATATGGGCTAAACCGCTGGATTCCAATTCAAACAAACTCAACCCTGATTCCATCGGGAACACGCAAGATCAGAGTTGACTTCAATACGACCAAGAAGCGCACGGTCGAAAATGGTGGCGCATTCGGCGGCTATACGCTCTCATTCAATGATACGGTTGGTACATTCAATTCAGACTTGCAGGCTGATGGCGTGATGTTTCAAGCGCAGACATCGGGCGTTAGCGGCACTACCGAGCCTGCCTTCTCGGCGTTGCTCAATGCGACATATACCGATAGCGGCGTGACATGGAAATGCATTGCATCTTTCAAAGATGTCACGACGGTCACAACGGTAGAAGAGAATAATATCTTTGCATGCACACTTCCGCATCCTTCCGGCTATTACGATGCCGGACTTTTGATCTGGGAAACGGGCGCAAATGCTGGATATGCCATGCAGGTTCAAACATGGGATGGTACGAATATTACGCTCTTCCAGCCTCCCTATCGTCCGATGCTCGCGGGAGATCGTTTTGTCATTCATCCCGGCTGCGACAAGACTCGGCCAACTTGCATTACGAAATTTAACAACATCTTGAATTTTCGAGGTTTTCCCGATGTGCCCGGACAAGATGCTTATATGGCAACGCCTGATGTTCCGGTTCAATAAATGAAACGAGAAGAAATTGTAGCAGCAGCATACCGGTTTGTAGAACTCAAAACGCGGTGGCAGAGAATGGGACGCAGTGATACGCGTCTCGATTGCTATGGGCTGCTCATTCGGGTGCGTGAAAGTTTCGGTCTTCCGAGCGAAGACTACCAGCGGTACGGACTTTACCCGCAAGATGCCATCGCAATGGATACGATGAAGCGCATGTTCACGCAGGTGCATCCGCCATTGAAACCGGGCCAAGTTGTTGTTTTCTCGTTTGACGGTCGTCCGTGGCATATGGGAATCACCTCAATTGATCGATATGGCCGTTTATCGGTTATCCATTGCAGCGCGCTTCACAAGCACACCATTGAAGAGCCTTTTGAAGGCGAACTGAAGAACCATTTCCGGGCCGCATTCGAATTTCCGGGGGTTGAAGACTAACCCATGGCAATGGCATTTGCATTCTTCATCATCGCCGAAGCTGTTTCGGCGGCGATCAGCTTTCTCTTTCCCGCTGAAGGTCCACGCCTAAAAGACCTCAGCGTATCCGCATCGACGTATGGAAATCCGATCCCGCAGGCGTTCGGCACCATGCGTGTTGCTGCGAACATGATCTGGGCGAATCCGATTAAGGAACACAAGACGACTCAGAAGGCCGGTCTCGGCTCCTTCTATAAGCAATTCACTTACACCGTCGATATGGCGATGGCGCTATGCGTTGGACCCGTTCAATCGATTCGCAGAATCTGGGCAAATGGTAAAATCATTTATGACGCGACCGGTGCTTCTCCAAGCGTGAATAATGGAAAGTACCTCTATACCTTTTACCCCGGTGATGAGGAACAGCTTCCCGATCCCATAATTCAAGCGTCTGTCGGTGCATCAAATACTCCTGCTTACCGTGGGATTTGTTACATCGTCTTTAGTAGCTTCCTGTTGACTGATTTCGGCAATCAGATTCCGCAAATTTCTGTGGAATTATATGCCGGACCAATGCAGGCAACACCCTACACGAATTTGACCAATGATGGTTCGGTCGAACTATCAGGGTACGGAAAAGATGATCCGTATACTGCCGATTTTGATCGAGGCGTAATTTATCTATACGACGCCAATGAAAATGGCCTCATCACTGTCGATATGACGACAGGCATTAAAACTGGCGAAACATTCCCAATGTTGGTTCCTGAAGATTATTGGGACAGCGGTAAACTTGCAGCCGTCTGGGATGTTAGCAGCCTTGGAGAAATTCTAACAACCATCGGACAGCAAAATCTCTCTCGTTATGCTCGGCTCGATCCATTTTCATTAGCTCCTGTCAGTACCGTCAGTCACTCGATTCCGGGAACTGGCTACTCGTCATACGTCACACTCGATCCGCCATTTATTCCTGCCGCGAATAGAGTTCTTTATGACACGGCTGGTGAGTTGGCGATTTTGATCACTTATTCCGGTCAAATTTGGTATACCGATAATCTCCTGACTCCAAGCTTAACGTCTGCTTTGGGAGTATATGGCGACATCTACACTCCGCGTCGTGCATGCGCGGTCGATACTGCCGCATGGGCGCTATTTTGGGGTGGAAGCCTGTTCGACGATACAAATACGTTGACATTGTCGTTTATCACGCCGGTAGAATTTGTCGATACATCATATCTTCCATTCACGCTGAACAATCCTGATGCTGGCTCAGGATCGATTCGCATGGAACCGCTCGCTGTTGTATTAGACGTTAGCACCGATTGCGTTATTATGTTTTTCGAATGCCTTGGCACCGATAATACTTATGCGGCAAAATACTCTAGAGATTCTCAGACTATTCTTTGGCAGGTCCTGCTACCGCACGGTTTCGCAGATAACGACTATCAGGCCAAGCGCTTAGACACGGCAGAGATTGCGTGGTCTGTGGGTGGTCTTCTATTCATTATGGATACATCTGACGGATCGTTCGTTAATTTAACTCCGGCTTCACCACAACTACAATCAGGCGTTTTCTTTTTAATCGACGTTATTGTCGGCGCACAGTTTAATCCGGGAGAAAACGGTTACACACTTCCGTCTGGAACCGGTTCAGGTGGTCAGATTTATGATGGACAGACAGGTAACCTGATTTGCATGGGAGATATCCCACGCATTGTGCGTGTGGGATATTTCGCGAATGTCGCAGTCGATCTTTCATACGTCTTGAATTCACTGATGGCGCAGACTGGATTGACTCCGGATCAATACGACATGAGCGCGCTTGCAGCTATTCCTGTGAATGGATATGGCTTCGCTCAGATGACAGACATTAAGAGCGTCATCGAGGAACTTACTCAAATCTATCTTTTCGATATCGTTGAAAGAGATGGCAAACTTGTTGCTGTCATTCGCGGCGGTACGGAGAGCGTCGAAACAATTTCCTATAAAGTCCTGAGTGCGCAGGGCAGCAACGATCCAAATACCGTTAATTTTTGGAAAGAGACGCGTCTTTCTGAAGCCGATCTTCCTGCTCAAATCAGTCTGACCTATTATAATCTCGAACAGGATTTTGAGACGAGTACAGCACTATCCAAGCGTATTTTTGCGCCAGTACCAACCATGTTCTCGCGTCAGCAAGAAGGAGTTGAAGCAACAATCGCATTCCATCCGGATGATGCAAAGAATCGCGTCAATGCTATGCTATATACGACATGGGGAGAACGTACGAAGCACGAGACACGTTTCCCATTGTCATATGCTTATCTTGATCCGACTGACCTCATTACAGTCAATTTGCAGGATGGGCGTTCTTATTTCGAACGTATCATGCAGATGGAAATGGGCGCGGATTATTCATCAAACATGAATTCCAGCGGTCAGGATTCCGGTGTTTATAGTTTTAATCTCACGGCGGACGGGGGAACCGGATTTACTCAGACTGTCAAAGGCGCACAACCGGCGCGTCCTTTCGTCTTTAATACGCCGTACCTCAGAGATACCGACGCGGCTGGTAATGGAGCGTATTCCATCTACTATGCGGGCGTCGGGAATATGGGACCATCAACCTTTGATTCGGCTGCAATGTTTATTGCGCCTGACGATTCCAGCTTTGCCCTTCTTGATAATATGTCAAGCGACGTTGAATGGGGAACGGTACAGGGAGTACTCGCACCACCAAGTCATGGCTGTTTCGCACTAGATTGGCTGAATACGGTAACTATTTATCCCGCTATCTCGTGGTTCGATATCGAATCCATCACCGATGACGAGCTATGGGCTGGTGGAAATATGGCGGTCATCGGAGATGAAGTAATTCAGTTTCGGGATGTTGTCTCGAATGCTGATGGTTCATGGACGATCTCAAACCTATTGCGCGGCGTGCGCGGAACAGAATGGGCTTGCGATAGCCACACTGCTGGAGAAACATTCGTCTTCTTGAGTGCCGCTACGATTGCATTGGAGCAGAAATCGATTGATTCTGGCGGCAAAGATTTTTGGTATAAGGCGGTTGGCGCAGGCGCACCATTGACTACAGCATTGACCGTCGAGATCGAATATGAATGTCGCGACCTGATGCCATATGCGCCAGC